>JAEEGL016572044.1_pt1 | contig 24885 bp, 18 predicted proteins | sample 9134231 | NCBI WGS metagenome assembly JAEEGL01 (sample SAMN16246548, study PRJNA631951) | gut metagenome | biome: gut microbiome; feature: rumen; material: fiber-attached | host: Bos | place: Iran: Karaj | collected 2018-10
ACCTCACGAGCGTCACGAGTCATGAAGCCTTCTGCCTTCAGAGCGGTCTTGTCTTCCGGATTGATCTTAACCAGAGCACGTGCGATAGCGAGACGCAGTGCCTCTGCCTGGCCTTTGAAACCGCCGCCGTCAAGGGTTACCTTGATATCGTATTTCTCTGCTACGCCGAGTTTGTTCAGCGGCTGGAGAACGATATAGCGGAGAATAGAAGACGGGAAATAAGTCTCGATGTCACGGCCGTTGATCACGATTTTGCCGGCACCTTCATTTACGTAAACGCGGGCTACTGCCTCTTTACGACGTCCTAATGCATTAACTGTTTCCATGTGCTTCTATTATTTCAGTGTGTTAATATCAATTTGTTTCGGTTGTTGAGCCTGCATATTGTGCTCCGGACCTTCGAAGATGTAAAGGTTGGTGATCTGACGAGCGCCGAGACGGTTCTTAGGCAGCATGCCTTTTACTACGCGGCGAACGAGTTTGTCTGCGCCTTTGGCCATCAGGTCAGCCGGAGTGAACTCACGCTGGCCGCCCGGGAAACCGGTGTAGCGAACATAAACGCGATCGTTCCATTTGTTGCCCGTCAGCTGTACTTTTGCAGCATTCACGATGATTACGTTGTCTCCACAGTCCACGTTCGGAGTGAAAGACGGTTTGTACTTACCACGGAGCAGTTTCGCTACCTTGGTGCACATACGGCCCAGAATCTGGCCCTCAGCGTCGATAACTACCCATTCTTTCTTTGCGGTAGCCTTGTTGACCGACACTGTCTTGTACGAATTGTATTCCATTAATTTTGTTTGTTTTAGGCCGAGCCGACAGACATCCTTTATGACTTTCGATTTACGGGCAAGCCCAACGCTATCCACTGCCCGACTCGACGATTAAAAATTTTTTGTTTTATGCGCCTTTCCGCACATGCATTATGCACGTTCACGCGAAAAAGCTTGCAAAATTACTACTTTTTTTTGAATTGACCAAATATTTTTGCATTTTTTTGCATTTTTAGTATAAAAAATTTGTGCGTCTCATTTTTTTTGTGTACCTTTGCACTCGAAAAATCGAATATATGACGACTTTATCACATAGCGAAAAGGAAAGTATAATGAAGGATATGAGATCCTTCGACGAATCCATGCCTGCCGTAGGGATATTTTGGTATGATCCTGAAGAGCACGATTTCTTCGGCGTTTACAAGAAGGAACTAACACCCAAGATGGTAGAAGAAGCAGCAGAAAAAGGTCTGCCTTTTATTAACTACCAGACCTTACATCGTCAGGTTTGGCAAAAACAATATTTCCGTGCTTTGGCAAAGCATGAACCGACTAAGTTTAGCGGTGATTATACGCAAGTGCCTCGTGGCCGCGTTGCTTGGAATATCGATAAGTTTATTGTATTCGTCGGTCAATGGGCGAAGGATAAGGAGGAAGAATTGACCGAATTGATAGAGAAATATTTCGCTCTGCCGTATTTTGAGTTCAGGTATGACGAGCATTGGGACTTAGGCCACGGCTGGTCAGGAGATCTATAACCTCTCGTCACTCACTGACGTTAAACAGAAGGACATAAGACAAGCGCGAAGCGTCGCGCAATAACATATTAAAATAATAACAGAGCTTTAGCTCTTATTCTCAGTTCTGTAAAATCTGGAAAATTTAATAGGCAAGAGAATAAGCAAGCGAGAGTTCGCGTCTTTGGGCGTGAACTGTTCGTGCTTATTTATTGCCACAGGTTATTCCAGAGCCTTCAGAACTTAAATAGCACGGATGGGAATCGCCCTTATTGTAGCTTATAGGATGAAAGCTAAAGTCGAAATGCTTTTATCCATGGCTAAAAACGCAAATTTAGGAGCCGCTAAGAATGCGAAAAACGACGAGTTCTACACTCAGTATGCGGACATTCAAAAAGAAGTAAACGCATATATCGAATACAACCCCGATGTCTTTCGGGGCAAGACAATTCTGCTGCCTTGCGACGATCCCGAATGGAGTAATTTCACCAAGTTCTTTGCACAAAACTTTGAGTTCTTCGGTCTAAAGAAACTCATTTCTACGTCTTATGCCATCGAAAGCAAAAAGTACAAGACCGATTGGCAGCCGACGCTTTTTGAAACTGAAAACCCGATGTACAATGTGGAGAAAAGCCGTATAAAGGGCAAAATCTTCACCCTTACGCATGATACTAATGCCAATGGTCGAATCGATATTGACGATTTACAATGGAGTTATTTGGAGGGTGACGGCGATTTCCGTAGTGCCGAAGTAACCGCTTTGCGTGACGAAGCGGATATAATAATCACGAATCCGCCGTTCTCGCTGTTTAGAGAATTCCTTGCCTGGATTATGGAAGGCAAGAAACAATGCCTTGTAATTGGAAATATGAATGCCATTACGTACAAAGAAGTCTTTCCTCTAATAAAGGATAACAAATTATGGCTTGGCACAACAGATGTACGTTGGTTTTATCAAGAAAGCACGGATAGCCCTCTTTATGAAGCAGCACATTCTCGTTGGTTCACGAACATAGACCATGGAATGCGCCATAAGCCGTTACAACTCATGAGTATGGCTGATAACTTGAAATTCAATAAAAAGCTAAAAGGGCAAACTGAATACCAACGCTACGATAATTACGATGCAATAGAAATTCCTTTTACAGAAGTCATCCCTAATGACTATGATGGAATAATGGGCGTACCTATTTCTTTCCTTGATAAGTATTGCCCTGAACAATTTGAAATCTTAGGTTCCACTCAAAGAGGTTGTCATGACTTGGTGCCTGATACAAGAAGATATGATGATTATTGGGAATGCAAGCCTAATGGCGAGAGGACAGGTTCTTCTGGTGGTAAGACAAACGAGAATGGAAATCTTCTAAAAAATGATGGTGTACATAATTACTTTGAGAATGTAGAAGGAAGACAAGTTCAATCTACTTATGGTAGAATATTCATCCGCAAAAAACAATAAATACCATGAAAGCAGAACGGAAAATATATACCGTTGAGGAAATCTGCAAAGGGTTTACTTACAACGAGGCAGAAGGCAAAGGTTTGTTTGGTCTTTCGGGCAAACTGACCATTCAGCCAGAGTATCAGCGTAATTATCTATACGCCGAACAAAACGGCGCACGTGAGATAGCAGTCATTGAGTCTGTGCTCAAAGGCTATCCAATAGGTTTGCTGTACTTTAACCGAGTGGACGACAACCATTTGGAGGTACTGGACGGACAGCAGCGAATCACCTCTTTGGGACGTTTCCTTACGCGCAAGTTCGCTATCCGTATAAACGACATGGAGCAGTATTTTGATTACATGGCGGAAGATCTCAAGGAGAAGATTTTGAAAACAGAACTACTGGTCTATGAGTGCGAAGGAACAGAAAGCGAAATCAAAGAGTGGTTCAAGACTATAAACATTGTGGGGCTGCCTCTGGAAGAACAGGAGATTTTGAATGCTGTCTATTGCGGACCATTTGTGACAAAAGCCAAAGAGGTGTTCTCCAATTCGCAGAACGCCAATATCAACAAATGGGCGGCTTTCCTGCGCGGAAATGTGAAACGCCAAGCGTATCTGCACACCGCATTGGAATGGGTCAGCCGTGGCGAGGTCAGTAAATACATGTCGCTCCACCGCAACGATGATAACATCCGCGAAATGGAAACCTATTTTAACAGCGTCATCGACTGGGCAAGCGGCGTGTTTACCAATATAGAAAAAGAGATGTGCGGTCTGCCGTGGGGCGAACTATATGAGAAATATCATAAGAATCCCTACGACCCTTCGGAAGTGGCAGCCAAACAGCGCGAACTATATGAAGACTACTACGTGAAGAACAAAAAGGGCATCTATGAATATATCCTTGGCGGTTGCCAAGACACCAAACTGTTGGAAGTACGTTGTTTCGATGAGCCGACCAAGAAAAGCGTCTATGCCCGCCAGACGGAAGAAGCCAAGCGACATGAGGTTTCCAATTGTCCGTTGTGCGCTATCGGCCATGACGCTAATCGTACGCGTATATGGAAACTAACGGAAATGGATGCAGACCATGTGACGGCATGGAGCAAAGGCGGTGCGACGGATATCGCTAATTGCCAGATGCTCTGCCAGACGCACAACAGGGCAAAAGGGAATAAGTAATCCTAAACTATCATTTTTTTGTTGCTACTTCGGCACGCCCCTTCCCCTACGGGGCGGGTTCCCTCCGAAAATACTTTCGCGTCCTGCGGAACATATGCTGGCGTTAAGCAAGAAATTTCAGCAAGGCAGAAGCTCTTCGTATCGTGGCTGAATATGAATTCGTGTGCAAGCACCCGCAACCATATTCATACACGCTACACATAGAATAAATTCTATTTTGTTGAAATTTCTTGCTTAAAAAATTTGCATATTTGCAATTTTTGTTGTACCTTTGCGCAGTATTTGAATTTAGAAAATGTAAATATCATTGTATATTATTGAAATATAGTAAATTAGCACTATATAGATACAAACAAAGTCTAGGATCGTCATACAACATTCAGTATTACATTATTTTTTTGAGTAGAAATTTGCCCACACAACACACTATGTCACGGCATTTGAAAAGTACCATAATTGCACGTTTGGAAGATAGAGGAATGTGTTTCACCTCTCTTCCTTCGGATGCCACACCTCACACCAGAGGCGTGCGGTATTTTCATCCTGCACGTGGTATCGAAACAATTCAGGGAGCTATGGATCACTATGAAGAAGGTCAGAAATACAAAAAAAGGATTGTAGTAAGACCATCGCGTTTCCGCAAAGGTCTCCACGAGCTCTATACCTACCATTTCCCGAAACACTGGTCTGCGGCGTGCGTCGCCAACCGCGAACTGATCAAAGAGGCGCAGCGTCAGGCGCATGCACTCGAACATGACCATTCCATAGAAGCCCTTGAATGGCGTGTGCGTTTCTTCAGGCATTATTATACCGTCTTCAAAGGCGGAGCCAAGCCCGAACCGGGCATGAAACCCTACTCTCGTTTCTACCAATATACCTACGTCGCTATCTACAGGCAACTAAAAGAAGAAGCTGCTAAAGCAAAAGAAAAGGCAAGCCTTTCTCTGGCTTACCTTCGTCAACTTGCAGAAGAAGTTTCTTTTGAACCTATCGTTTCGCGGAGAAGTAATTTACTTCGCCTGCACTGGGCAGATGCGGTAGAGGTTACAGCCCACGAAATTGCCAAGGACGATGGAAACATAATAGGCTGCCAAAGATCCCCAGGAGATGTCGGTGGCATTAAGCAGATAAACACAGCAATAAAACGCATCCGCGACGCAGTGCGGGAAACCGCAGAGGATGAATGCCGGCACTGCGAATAGCAACGGCAGCCAATCCGAGAAATCTCTGTTCCGCCTTGCGAAATCCACAGCCAGCGACATCAACAGACCGCAACCTATTGCCAGAAGTCCTGTTCCGAGCCATCCTGTCTCCAGCCGCGCCGTAATAACCTTCGTTGCCGCTTCCGGCAGTGCCAATGGCGAGAAAAGAGAAACCGCCGCCACCAGCAGACAGCCGATAATATTACCCAGCAGGATTAACAAGAGAGGCAGCAGTTCCTTCCAGGAAGTCAGAAATCCTGCTGTTCCCGTGTATAACTTTGCGCGGTATTTGACCACCGCAATCAGTCCTACGCAGAACAGGAACATGCCCAACACCGGATTAGCCAGAAACCCCCACCCTGCGATAGCGATGAGAATTCCCGCCCAAAGAGAGGAAAGGAAGGCCCCCTCCGACTCCCCCTTGAAGGGGGAAAGAAATTGGTGTATGGTCATTTTTTCCAATTATTTAAGAGGTTTGCAATTCTATCCATGGCAATCCGTATCTCTTCCTCGCTGATGGCATAAGAGAGCCGGATGCATTTCGGGCATCCGAAAGCCGACCCGGGCACAACCGCCACATGCGCCTCTTCCAACAAACGCTCCGCCACTTCGTCTCCCGTACCCCATGCACTCACATCCGGGAAGAGATAAAATGCCCCCTGCGGTTCATGGAACTTGAGTCCCGGTATCTTCTGCGCAAGCGAACAAATCATCTCGCGGCGTTTCGCGAAGACCTGTCTCATTTCTTCCACGCACTCCTTCGTTCCGGTCAGAGCCGCCTCCGCTGCTTTTTGCGCGATCATGGTTGCGCATGTGATTTGTTGCCCCTGCAAGCGGATGCAGGCATTGACAAAAGCTTTGTTTTTAGACATAAGCCAACCCAAACGATAGCCGGTCATGGCATAAGCCTTGCTTACTCCGTTGATGATGATAAGGCGTTCCGCCAAGTCCGAGAAATGCGAGAAGGAAGATGGAACAACTCCGTATGCCAGTTCGTTATAAATCTCATCGGAAAGGATATAGACCTCCGGAAAATCGCGCAATACATTCACCAGCGCGTCCAACTCCTCTCCCGAATAGACACTGCCCGTAGGGTTATTCGGCGAACAGAGAATGACCATGCGTGTTTTAGGCGTAAGAGCCGCTCTCAGTTGCGCAGGCGTCAGACAATAGCGGTTCTCGAAATCCGTCTGCACAGGCACCACAATACCTTCCGCCAGTTTGACCATCTCGCTATAACTAACCCAACTGGGCGTAGGAATAACTACCTCGTCTCCGGGGTTGACTACAGCCTGTATGGCGTTATAAATTGCCATTTTAGCTCCCGCTGACACCAGCACATCATCCGCAATCCAGGGGATAGCATTTCCCGTGATTGAGTTCTGATAGCCCGCAACCGCTTCTCTCAAAGCCGGAATACCCGCTACGGGACCATAATGCGACCAGTGGTTGTCCACCGCCTCCTGAGCGGCGCGACGTACATGTTCCGGAGTATCCATATCCGGTTCCCCCAAAGACATACTAACCACATCGACACCTGCGGCTTTCATCGCCTTCGCACGAGCAGCCATGACCAGGCTCTGCGAGGCTTCAATCTTAAAAATACGATTAGATACTTGCATATATAATTCAAAATTCACAATTCACAATTCACAATTCAAAATTCAAAATGTGTGCGCGGAGGATCCGTCGAAGCAATGGGTACAGACATGGCTGCGCGGCAATCCGATAGCCCGTATGAGGGTCTCCAACTTGGTAAAACGCAGCGACTGCAGTCCGAACTTTTCAGCAATACAATCCACCATCCGCTTGTATTCCTCCGAATCAGTAACAGTATAAGCCTTTACTCTCTCATCGTCAGCGGCTGCTTCCGGTCCTTCCAGTTCCGCAATGACACGCCGCGTGATAAGTTCCATCACGGACTTGGACTCCGAGAAATTGATGAACGGACACCCGTACACGAGCGGAGGACACGCCACACGCATATGTATCTCTTTGGCACCTCCGTCCAGCAGACAGCGGGTGTTATCTCTCAGTTGCGTGCCCCGCACAATAGAATCGTCGCAAAGCAACACCCTTCTGTCGCGCAAGATAGAGTTATTCTGGATCAATTTCATTTTAGCCACCAGGCTGCGCATGTTCTGATTGGTCGGCATGAACGAGCGGGACCATGTAGGCGTATATTTTGAAATAGCGCGGCGGTACGGCACATTATGCCCCTCCGAATACCCGATAGCCATACCGATACCCGAATCCGGCACGCCGCAACAGCAATCCACCCGGGTGTCATCTTCTTTGCCCATTGCGAAACCGATATAGTTTCTGACATCCTCCACATTACGTCCTTCGAATGAGGAAGTAGGGAAACCGTAGTAAACCCATAAGAACGAACAGATCTGCATATGGTCCGGCATAGGCGGCACAAGCAACTCCACTCTATCGGCGTACAGACGCACAATCTCACCCGGTCCCAGATCCCGGAGTCTGGTATAACCGAGATTGTAAAAAGAAGACGGTTCACTTGCCGCACAGAAAGCCCCTTCCTTCTGCCCGATGATCAAAGGCGTCCGTCCCCACAGATCCCTCGCGCACACAATGCCGTTCTCGGTAAGAAGCATCAAAGAGAGCGAGCCTTTGATTTTCTCCTGGGCATAGCGTATTCCTTCTTCCAGCGTAGGTTTCTGAATAATCATCAGCCCTACTAACTCCGTAGGATTGACCTTTCCCGAAGAAAACTCCGACAGATGCATATTGCACTCCAGAGCCTCTTCCGCCAGCGCATCCAGGTTAGCAATCTTCCCCACCGTAGAAAGCGCAAAACGCCCGAGGTGCGAATTGAACAGAAGCGGTTGAGCATCCGTATCCGAGATTATTCCAATTCCTGCATTGCCAATGAATTTCGGCAATTCATCCTCCATCTTGGTCCGGAAGGAAGCCTGGGAAATAGAGTGTATCACCCGGTTGAAATGCCCCGTTTCCTTATCAAAAGTAGCCATTCCGCCACGGCGTGTGCCTAAATGCGAATGATAATCGGTACCGTAGAATACATCCGCAGCACAGGGAGTAGTACTAATTGATCCAAAAAAACCTGCCATAAATATTCCTTAAATAAACAGACTTAAATTTATTTCTTCAGATAAGCATTGATATTATTCTCAATGCGTGTTGCTAAATCACAGGTCTCTTCTTTCACGAACGTGTCCCCTGTAATACCTTCATACAGTTCCACATAACGATCCGTGATCGATTGCACAACAGCAGGAGTCATTTCCGGAACCTGCTGTCCCTCTTTGCCTTGAAAACCATGGTCCATGAGCCATTCTCTGACGAACTCTTTGGACAGCTGGCGCTGCGGTTCTCCCGCCTCAAATCGCGCCTCATAGCCATCGGCATAGAAATAGCGGCTTGAATCAGGTGTATGCACCTCATCCATCAGCATCACCTGTCCGTTGCACGAACCGAACTCATATTTGGTGTCAACCAAGATGAGTCCATGTTTCCCGGCTATCTCCTGACCTCTGGCAAAGAGCGCCAACGCATACTGCTCTATCTGCCTGTACTCATTCTCCGGCACCAATCCGCGCGCAATGATTTCTTCACGTGAGATATCCTCATCATGGGTACCAATCTCCGCTTTGGTAGTAGGTGTGATAATAGGAGTCGGGAACTTCTCATTCTCTCTCATCCCTTCCGGCAGTCTTACCCCGCATATCTCCCTTGCACCGGCTTTGTATGCCCTCCAGGCAGATCCGCAGAGGTAACCGCGTACAATCATTTCAACCGGATAGCCCTTGCAACGATAGCCGATAGAAACCATCGGATCGGGTGTAGCTAACAGCCAGTTAGGCACTATATCCCTGGTCTCATTCAGAAACTTAGCCGCAATCTGGTTGAGGATCTGTCCCTTGAAGGGGATTCCCTCCGGCAGAATGACGTCAAAAGCAGAGATGCGATCTGTTGCTACCATACAAAGCAGGTTGTCGCCAATGAAATAGACATCACGTACTTTGCCATGATAGACACTCGTTTGACCGGGAAAAGAAAAATTGGTTGATGTTAATGCGTTCATATTATATCGAATTACGAATTAAAAACTACGGATTACTTATACTCGCTCCACTCTCTGATAGCAAGCGTATCCAACGGCACATCAAGGAAAGCATTGATGAATGCCTCTGCCAACCGGGCGTTGGTGATCAACGGTATATTGAGGTCCACCGCCGTACGCCGCATCTGGTAATAACTGTCATGCACCGTGTCCGCCAAGGTATCCACAGGTATGCCGACAAACAGCTCAATCTGTTTGTTATGCATCAGATTAGAGACGATCGGTTGTTTCAGCTGGCCGAATTCATCCAAATGCTCTTTCTTGTACACCCGTATATTAGGCACGCCTACCCCGTTGAGGAACTCACTTGTCCCTCCGGTAGCGTAGATGGTATAGCCGCGTTGCACAAGTCTCTTGATAGCATCCAGAAGATGCGCACGCTGTTTCGGTCCGCCTATGGCGAAAAGAATATTCTTCTTAGGAATACGCATTCCTACCGATAACAGCGATTTGAGGAGCGCACAACTTGCGTCTTCTCCAAGGCATCCTACTTCGCCGGTGGAAGCCATGTCCACTCCCAGTATCGGATCGGCATCCTGAAGCCGGTTAAAAGAGAACTGCGAGGCCTTTACTCCCACATAGTCAAAATCAAAGAGCGATTTATGGGGCCGCTCGATAGGCAAACCAAGCATGATACGTGTTGCGAGGTCTATGAGATTGATCTTCAGCACTTTGCTCACAAACGGGAACGACCGTGAGGCACGAAGATTGCACTCGATTACTTTGATCTCATTCTCCCGCGCCAAGTATTGGATATTGAACGGTCCGGAGATATTCAGTTCACGCGCTATCCGACCGGAAATACGTTTTATACGGCGTACGGTCTCTACATACAATTTTTGCGCGGGGAACATGATCGTAGCATCGCCTGAATGGACTCCGGCAAACTCCACATGCTCGGAGATAGCATATGCTATTATCTCTCCGTCGCGCGCAACAGCATCCATCTCCACCTCTTTGGTATTGGTCATGAACTTGGAAATAACCACAGGATGCTCCTTCGACACTTTGGCTGCCAGCTGCAGGAACTTATGCAGTTGCTCCTCGTTGGAGCAAACATTCATCGCTGCTCCGGAAAGGACATAAGACGGGCGTACAAGGACAGGATAGCCTACCCTCTCAATGAACTTTTCTACATCGTCCATCGAGGTCAAAGCACTCCATTCCGGCTGATCCACTCCGATACGGTCCAGCATAGCGGAGAATTTATCCCGATCCTCTGCGTTATCAATGGATTTTGCCGAAGTGCCCAAGATAGGAACTTGCTGTTTGTCCAGTTTCATCGCCAGATTATTCGGTATCTGTCCTCCTGTAGAAACGATCACTCCCTGCGGGTTCTCCAGTTCAATGATATCCATCACGCGTTCAAACGTAAGCTCATCGAAATAGAGGCGGTCACACACATCATAGTCCGTAGAAACAGTCTCGGGGTTATAATTGATCATAACCGAGCGGAACCCATTATTGCGGATGGTATTCAGAGCCTGTACTCCGCACCAGTCAAACTCTACAGACGAACCGATCCTGTATGCGCCGGAACCCAATACAATAATTGATTTATGGTCGCCCGTATAATGCACATCGTTCTTTGTTCCGCTATACGTCAGATAGAGGTAATTGGTCTGTGCAGGGAACTCTCCTGCCAACGTGTCTATCTGTTTTACGACCGGCAGTACGCCCATGTTCTTGCGGAATTCACGCATCTTAATGACCGCTTGATCCATCGGCATCTGCTTGCCTAATCCAACAGCCCGTGCAATCTGGAAATCCGAGAATCCCAGCTGTTTGGCGCGCAGAAGGAGGTCATGCGACAGATGTTCCAAGCCACCCGTCTGTCTGAGTTTGAGATCCCATTGAATGATATGCTCCAGGCGCTGCAGGAACCAATTATCAATCTTCGTCAGTTTGTGTATCCGCTCTACGCTATAGCCCTCATACATCGCTTGCGCAATAGCAAAAATGCGCTTGTCCGTAGGAGCTTTGAGCGCAGCGTCCAGATCATCCACATGAAGATCTTTGTTTTCCGTAAAACCATGCATTCCCTGCCCGATCATTCTCAGACCTTTCTGAATAGCATCTTCGAAAGTACGGCCTATTGCCATTACTTCACCTACCGACTTCATGGAGCTACCAAGTTCACGGTTTACCCCGCGGAACTTACCCAAATCCCAACGAGGTATCTTGCATACCACATAATCCAGCGCAGGCTCGAAGAAAGCGGAAGTAGATTGCGTAACGGAGTTCTTGAGTTCAAACAGACCATATCCGAGACCTAACTTTGCTGCAACAAACGCCAGAGGATAGCCGGTTGCCTTGGAAGCCAAGGCAGAAGAACGGCTGAGACGCGCGTTGACCTCTATGACTCGATAGTCTTCCGATTCAGGATCAAAGGCATACTGCACGTTACATTCTCCTACGATACCTAAATGGCGGATGATGCGGATAGCAAGAGCGCGCAGTTTATGGTATTCAGAGTTGGTGAGCGTCTGAGAGGGCGCTATCACAATGGATTCACCGGTATGTATTCCCAGCGGATCAAAATTCTCCATATTACATACCGTAATACAGTTGTCATAGCGGTCACGCACTACTTCGTACTCAATCTCTTTCCACCCCTTGAGTGATTTCTCCACCAGAACCTGCGGCGAGAACGAGAAAGCTTTCTCCGCCAACCTATCCAACTCCTGCTCGTTGTCGCAGAATCCCGAGCCAAGACCACCCAAAGCGTAGGCAGCACGGATAATAACCGGATACCCCAATTCAGTTGCGGCACGACGAGCCTCTTCTATGGTTTCACACGCTTCGGATTTGATCGTCTTGACCTCAATCTGGTCCAATTGACGTACGAAAAGTTCGCGGTCCTCCGTATTGATAATCGTCTCAACCGGCGTTCCTAATACTTGCACATTATATTTTTCCAACACCCCGGAGCGATAAAGAGCGACCCCGCAGTTGAGGGCTGTCTGTCCGCCGAAGGAAAGCAGAATGCCGTCCGGACGCTCTTTCTCTATCAGACGCTCAACGAAATAAGGGGTAACCGGCAAGAAATAGATATGATCCGCCACTCCTTCGGATGTCTGTACTGTAGCGATATTAGGATTGATCAATACGGTCTCTATCCCTTCTTCACGAAGGGCTTTAAGCGCCTGAGAGCCCGAATAATCGAATTCACCGGCTTCGCCGATTTTAAGAGCACCTGAGCCAAGAACTAATACTTTATGTATGTTTTCAAATTTCATATCGATACAATTATTGGTTTAGAAGCTTTACGAAATCATCAAATAAGAACTCTGTATCCACCGGTCCGGAACAAGCCTCCGGATGGAACTGTGCAGAGAACCAAGGCTCCGATTTATGCCTGATACCTTCGTTAGATCCATCATTCATATTGACAAACAACGGTTCCCACTCTTCCGGTAATGTATTTGCATCCACCGCGTAGCCGTGGTTTTGCGAAGTTATAAAACAACGGTCAGTGCCTACCATTCGTACCGGTTGGTTATGCGAGCGATGACCATACGGCAACTTATAAATAGTCGCTCCTGCAGCCTTTCCCAGCAACTGGTTACCCATACATATACCGGCTATAGGTTTATGGGATTTCATGTATGTCTTGATATGATCCACCAATACCTGACAGGTATCCGGATTGCCCGGTCCATTGGAGAGGAAAAGACCGTCTGCCTCTATCGTATTGAAATCATAATCCCATGGCACACGTATCACTTCCAGCCCCCGGTTGATGAGACACCGTATAATATTATGTTTCACTCCGCAATCCACAAGAATGACCTTTTTCGCTTTGCCCTCGTTATAGCGGATAACTTGTTTGCACGAAACCTGCGCAACAAAATTCACATCCTCGTATTGCGCTTCCGGCGCCGGCGCACAGCCTTCTATCTCAATCGACCCCATCATCACTCCATGCTCACGGAGCAGCATCGTCAATGCGCGCGTATCAATACCCGTAATGCCCGGAATATTCTCGCGTTTGAGCCATTCGGCAAGCGTCTCATGACCGTTCCAATGGCTGAATTCCCCGCTGTACTCACTGCAAATGATCGCTCTCGCATAGATACGGTCACTCTCCATGAAAGTGGCTAATCCATCCGGACGGAAAGAAAACTCCGGCACACCGTAGTTGCCTACCAACGGGAAAGTAATAGTCATCAGTTGGCCTGCATAACTCGGGTCAGTAAGCGATTCCGGATACCCCACCATCGCAGTATTGAATACCACCTCTCCGCTCACAGGTACATCAGCTCCAAAACTAAAGCCCTCAAAGACGGTACCGTCACTGAGCCGTAAAATTGCTTTTTTCTTAGCCATTGGGGCACGATTAACTTCGTTTTTCATTATCTCCATATAGTTGCTTCGCGATCCGGACCTACTGAAATTATCTTAATAGGAGTAGCCAATTCGCGTTCCAAGAAATTAACATAGTTGATAAATGCTTGCGGTAGTTCCTCCTGCTTGGTGCAGTGTGTCAAATCCGTCTGCCATCCGGGAAACTCCTCGTACACAGGCTCTACATTTTTATCAATAGAGAACGGGAAATCACGCGTCACTTCTCCGTTGATACGATAAGCCGTGCAGGCTTTGATAACAGGGAACGTATCCAACACGTCGGATTTCATCATCAGCAGTTGTGTTACCCCGTTGAGCATGATAGTATATCGCAGTGCAACAAGATCAATCCATCCGCAACGGCGTTCGCGTCCGGTAACCGCACCGTACTCATGCCCTATTGCGCGGATCTTCTTGCCCGTTTCATCAAACAGCTCTGTCGGGAAAGGCCCTGAGCCTACACGCGTACAATAGGCTTTGAAAATACCATACACTTCTCCAATCCGGCTTGGCGCCAATCCGAGACCGGTGCATGCTCCGGCACAAACCGTATTGCTGGAAGTCACAAAGGGATAAGAGCCGAAGTCAATATCCAGCAACGAACCTTGTGCGCCTTCACATAAGATAGATTGATCTGCACTAAGCGCTTTGTTGACGAAATGCTCACTATCAATAAAACGGAACGTACGCAGGTATTCAATAGCCTGCATCCACTCTTTTTCGAGTGCTTCAAGTCCCTCTAGTGACACAGGAGTTCCGCCATTGGCAACAGCAGAGGCGTTGAGACCGTTGATCATGTCTATATGGCGGGCACGTGCCAGCGCATATTTCTCGGAAAAGCCATCAAGAATATCGCCTACACGCAACCCGTTACGGCTCACCTTGTCCGTATATGTCGGTCCAATACCTTTTCCTGTCGTACCGATCTTGGCCTTACCCTTAGCTGCTTCGTTTGCCTGATCCAGAATACGATGAGTCGGCAGAATCAGGTGCGCTTTCTTGGAAATATACAAGCGGTCATGTAAGTTATGACCGGATTGCGCCAGTTCTTCCGCTTCCTTTTGGAACAAAACCGGATCCAACACAACACCATTGCCTATCAGATTGACTTTGCCGCCTTGGAAGATACCGGAAGGAATACTACGCAGGACGTATTTCTGCCCTTCAAATTCAAGGGTATGCCCGGCGTTCGGACCTCCTTGGAAGCGGGCAATAATATCATACTTCGGAGTCAGTACATCCACCATTTTGCCTTTCCCCTCATCCCCCCATTGGAGTCCTAAAAGAATGTCTGCTTTTTTCATATGCCTAACTGGTTAAAGATATAATCTACATTTTTCATGTAATAATCGAGTGTAAAGCAGTTGTCTATTTCCTGCGCCGACAAATATCGCATTACTTCAGGCGTACTCTTGAGCAGTTCCTGCATCTGGCCCCCCTCCATAAGCGTACGCATTGCCACAGGCTGCACCAGATCATATGCCTGCTCACGTACCAATCCTTTCTCTATCAGTGCGTTCATCACCCGTTGTGCGAAAATTGCGCCGTGTGTCAGACCGATATTATGAAGCATATTCTCGGGATAAACCACCAGATTATCCAAGATATTCATCAACCTTGCCAGCATATAATCCAACAACATCGTAGCATCCGGTAAAACAATCCGCTCGGTAGAAGAATGCGAAATATCCCGTTCGTGCCATAACGCGATGTTTTCAGACGCCGTACACATATAGCCGCGCATCACTCGCGCGCATCCGCATATGTTTTCAGAAGAAATAGGATTGCGCTTATGCGGCATAGCGGATGAACCTTTCTGTCCTTTGCGGAAAGCTTCCTCCACTTCCCTTACCTCCTGACGTTGCATATTACGTATCTCCAGCGCTATTTGCTCCAAAGATCCTGCAATAACGGCCAAAGAAGACAAATAGAATGCATGCCGATCACGTCCCAGCACCTGTGTTGCGATTTTAGCCGATTCAATACCCAGATGCTCGCAGACATATTGCTGGATGAAAGGCGGGATATTAGCATAATTCCCTACTGCTCCTGACAGTTTGCCGGCTTCGACACCTTTCGCAGCCATCTCAAACCGCTCCATGTTGCGCTGCATCGTGGCATACCATAAAGCCCATTTTAAGCCAAACGAAGTGACATCCGCGTGCATACCATGCGTACGTCCGATAACCGGAGTATATTTGAACTCGTTGGCCCGTTTCTGCAGCACAGCCATGAATTGTTGCAGGTCATCACGCAGAATGGAATTCGCTTGCTTGAGCAAATATCCGTTGGCCGTATCCACCACATCGGTCGAAGTCAGTCCGTAATGTACCCATTTGCGTTCCTCACCCAGCGATTCGCTGACCGTACGAGTAAAAGCCACTACATCATGGCGTGTAATCTCCTCTATCTCATGGATGCGATCCACATCAAATGATGCATTAGCACGCAGTTTGGCCACATCGTCTTTGGGAACAATCCCCAACTCAGACCAAGCTTCAGCTGCGAGTATCTCTACCTCCAGATAAGCCTGGAACTTATTCTGCTCTGTCCATATATTGCGCATTGCTGCGCGCGAATAACGATCTATCATGATTATTTTACGTTATAGGAAATGCATTTATACGCTTGCTCGACTTTAGCAAGTGCCTTTTCAACCGATTCGTCTGTAGCCAGAACTACTCCATAACGTCGATGTCCATGTACTTCCGGTTTTCCGAACAAACGGAGTTGGACACCCGGGATTGCCAAAGCCTTCTCTATACCCTCAAAAAACACTTCTTTGCCTTCTCCTTCAATTACGATAGCCTTACTTGCTGAAGGTTTGAAGAAGCGGATCTCCGGAACAGGGAGCCCTAAGACAGCGCGTGCATGCAGCGCGAATTCACTCAGATCCTGGCTAATCATAGTCACCATACCTGTATCATGCGGCCGCGGGCTGACTTCGGAGAAAATAACTTTATCTCCTTGTACAAACATCTCCACACCGAAAATACCATATCCTCCTAATGCGTCTGTTACCTCTTTTGCGATATGCTGAGCTTGCAGTAGTGCCTCCTGTGACATTGCTTGCGGCTGCCATGATTCACGGTAGTCTCCGTCCACTTGGTGGTGACCAATAGGTTGCAAGAACGTAGTACCGCCGGAATGACGTACTGTCAGCAAAGTAATCTCATAGTCAAAATGAATAAATCCTTCCACAATGACTCTGCCTGCACCGGCACGTCCCCCCTCCTGTGAAATGGCCCATGCCGTCTCCATGTCTGCTTCTGTACGAATAGTAGATTGTCCGTGTCCTGAAGAAGACATGATAGGTTTAACCACACAGGGGATACCAATCTCCTTTACCGCCGCGATAAACTCATCGTGATTATCAGCGAACTTGTACGGTGCTGTAGGCAAATGCAATTCCTCGGATGCCATACGACGTATCGCCTCGCGGTTCATGGTGAGGAAAGCGGCTTTTGCCGTCGGAATCACACGGTAGCCTTCTTTTTCCAGTTCTACCAATGTTGGAGTGGCAATAGCTTCTACTTCCGGGATAATAAGCGAAGGCTGCTCTGCTTCAATAATCTCACGCAGGCGGTTACCGTCCAGCATATTGAATACATACGAGCGATGCGCCACCTGCATAGCCGGTGCGTTCGCATAACGGTCACATGCGATTACTTCTACGCCGTAACGCTGAAGTTCAATAGTGACTTCTTTGCCCAGTTCGCCGCTACCAAGCAACAATGCGCGTGTAGCAATGGGAGTGAGTGGAGTTCCGAATTTCATTTTTGTACCAATTATTTGTTAATACGTTTTTTATAACATTCTATCGTGTTGCGCATGAGCATTGTAATGGTCATTGGCCCTACGCCGCCCGGGACAGGAGTAATAGCACCGGCAATAGGAGCCACAGTCTCAAAGTCAACATCTCCTACCAGTCTGCCGTCTTCCAGACGATTAATACCTACATCTATGACAATAGCGCCTTGCTTGACCATATCTGCCGTAATCATTCGCGGACGACCTACAGCCACTATCAAAATATCCGCCTTGCGGCATATAGCAGCCAGATCTTTCGTGCGGCTGTGTGCTATTGTTACGGTGCAGTTCTTGTCCAACAACAGTTTGGCTATCGGTTTTCCCACAATGTTGCTGCGCCCTACTACCACTGCATGTCGTCCTCCGAGGTCAACATGAGTTTGCTCCAATAAAGCGATAATACCGAGCGGTGTGCATGGCACTATTGCCGGCTGATTCAGCCATAGTCCGGCAACATTGGAGGGATGAAAGCCGTCCACATCTTTTTCCGGAGCAATTGCTTCAATCACCGTCTGTTCGTCAATATGCTTCGGTAACGGCAATTGCACCAATATACCATCCACATCGTCCTTTCCGTTTCGTTCTGCAATAACACGAAGCAGTTCTTCCTGACTTGTTGCCTCCGGTAATTGAATCAGTTCGCCATCAAAGCCGCAATATTCCGTGGCTTTAATCTTACTTTTTACATACGACATGCTGGCCGGGTTCTGCCCCACAATGATTACATCCAAACATGGTTTGCGGCCATATTGCCCGGTAAGAACGGCGACTTGCCCGCGCAGTTCTTCCTTCAGTTGTTGCGCTATTTGTTTTCCGTCAATGATCATAATGCCCAATGTGCTATATCTTTTCTGTAAAACAAGTTTGTGCAATTGATTTTCTTTATTTCATCGTACACATTGCGCTGCGCTTGTTTGATATCCTCACCATGCGCAATACACATCAACACACGCCCGCCGTTAGTCAACAGTTTTCCCTCTTTCCGTTTCGTCCCCATATGCAATACCAAGCCCTCGAAATCTTCCACCCCGGTTATCTCTGCCCCTTTGGTATATGCGCCCGGGTAGCCACATGATGCCATGACGACTCCAACTGTAGCTTGTTTGCGCCAATGAACAGCTTCCAATGTATCACCTGTAGCGATAGCATGGAAAACAATATAGGCATCTGTTTCCATTAACGGCAGTACCACTTCTGTTTCAGGATCACCGAAACGGGCATTGAACTCAATAACTTTTATTCCATCAGCCGTCTTCATCAAGCCGCCATAGAGTACTCCTGTCAACGGTTTTCCTTCCTTTACCATTGCCTCTGCAACAGGTTGCAGAATGTGCTCAAGTGCCCATTGTTCTTCTTCGGCAGATATAAACGGCAATGGCGTATAAGCTCCCATTCCACCGGTATTAGGACCTTCATCCCCGTCATAAGCGCGCTTATGGTCCTGGCTCAACGGCATTGGATACACCTGATTATGATGCACAAAAGCCATAAAAGAGAACTCCGGACCTTGGAGAAAATCCTCAATGACCACTTTGCCTTTTCCAAACGCTTCGCCGACCAGCATGTCGCGTAAAGTGTCCGATGCTTCTTGCTCGTCTTTTGCAATAACCACTCCCTTACCGGCAGCCAACCCGTCGTATTTGAGCACAGCAGGATACGAATTGCGCGAACGCACATACTGCATCGCTTCTTCATAATCCGCGAAACTGCGATAAGCCGCTGTCGGTATATTATATTTAGCCATAATTTCTTTGGCAAACTCCTTGCTGGCTTCAATCTGCGTGGCTGCCTTCGAATGACCGAAGACGGGTATACCCGCTTCACGGAATGTGTCCGCTACGCCTGCCGCCAAAGCTGCTTCCGGCCCTATGACACAAAGATCTATCTTATGCGTTTCAGCAAAGGTGAGCAGTTGCTCCACATCTGTATCGGCAATATCCTCACATTCAGCCAACTGTGCAATTCCGGCATTCCCCGGTGCGCAGTAAATATGCTCTACGTACTTACTGCGGCTCAGTTGATACACTATTGCGTGTTCCCTGCCGCCGGATCCTATAACCAAGACGTTCTTTTTCATTAGTGTTTAAAATGACGCATGCCCGAGAAGAGCATTGTGATATGATGACTATTCGCGGCTTCGATACTTTCTGCATCACGAACACTGCCGCCAGGTTGCACTATTGCTTTAATTCCATATTCTGCTGCACTCTCCACGCAATCGCTAAACGGGAAGAACCCGTCCGAAGCCATTACAAGTCCTGCATCTTTGATATCTTTTCCTTCTGCGGCCAGGGACTCTTGCGCCTGTTTAAGAGCAATAGCGGCAGAACCTACTCTATTCATTTGACCGGCTCCTACGCCATATGTGCGGCCATCTTTTACAACCACTATCGCATTGGATTTGACATGTTTCACAATCTGCCATCCGAACTGCATATCGCTCATCTGCGCATCGCTCGGTTTGGTCTCCGTGACACACATGTCGTTTGTCAGACGAATTGTTTGAGTGTCTAATTGCTGTACCAGCATGCCGCCGTTTACCGATACATACTGCATCTGCTTGGTCTCCACAGGCGCCATATCTACTTCCAAAAGACGCAGGTTCTTTTTGACCGTCAATATTTCCAATGCTTCCTGCGTGAATGACGGAGCCATGATGATCTCAAGGAAGATCGGTTTCATCTGTTCCGCCATCTCTTTGTCCACCACGCAATTGGTAGCTACTATACCGCCGAAGATTGACACTTTGTCCGCCTCATATGCTTTTGTCCATGCCTCCAAGCCATTTTTCCCGACAGCAGCACCGCATGGGTTCATATGTTTGAGGCCTACACAGAAAGGTATTTGACCAAACTCCCGCACAATATTCAGCGCCGCATTGGCATCCTGTATGTTGTTATACGACAACTCTTTTCCATGGAGTTGGCGGGCAGAAGCCAACGAAAACGGCACGTGTTCCGTTGCAGCGTAGAACTTGGCATCCTGATGCGGGTTTTCACCGTAGCGCAGGCCTTGTTTGAGATCGTATTCCAAAAACAATTTCTCGTTCAGTCCGGCTGCTTTGCGCATATAGGTTGCAATGCACATATCATATTCTGCTGTGTGGGTATATGCCTTGGCGCTCAGTTCAAGCCGGGTCTCCTTCTTGGTGTTTCCTTCCGCTTGTATTTCACTCAGTACACGGGTGTAGTCATCCGGATCACATACCACCGTTACGTCATTCCAGTTCTTGGCTGCCGAGCGAAGCATGGACGGACCGCCGATATCAATTTTCTCAATTGCTTCCTCCATGGTAGTCCCCTCTTTGGCAATCGTCTGGCGGAAAGGATACAGATTAACGCATACCAAGTCAATCAGGCCTATTCCGTTTTGCTGCAAAGCCTCCATGTGAGAAGGTTCATCACGGCGTGCCAATAATGCGCCGTGTACCTTGGGATGAAGGGTCTTTACTCGACCATCGCATATCTCCGGAAAACCTGTTACTTCACTAATACCGATGGTTTTAACTCCGTTCTCTTCCAGTAGTTTCTGTGTGCCTCCGGTAGCGATAATCTGCCAATTGGCAGCTTGTAATCCTTTTACAAACTCGACGAGTCCAGTTTTGTCACTGACGCTCACTAATGCTCTTTTTTGTACCATATTGTTAGTTTTTGCTTACGATACTGTTTTCACCGGCCTGGACATGACCGATAATCTGTGCTTTTTCGCCTGCAAAGTCTAGGATTTCCTTTACTTTGTCTGCATCCGACTCTGAAACAGCCATTACCATGCCTATTCCCATATTAAAGATGTTGAACATCTCTCGGTGCGGTATCCGGCCTTTTTCTTCCAAAAAACGGAAAACAGGAAGAATCTCCCAAGTGCCTTCTTCGATATAAAATCCCTGTCCCGGTTGGAAGATACGCGGAATATTTTCATCAAATCCGCCTCCTGTAATATGCGCTACACCGTGTACATCCAAATTACGGATCACTTCCAGCACCGGTTTAACGTAAATCTTTGTAGGTGTAAGCAATACTTCTCCGAGAGTTTTTTGAGCGTCTAATTCGGGATATACCTTTTTCAGGTCGAGCTGCGAATCACGAATTATCTTGCGCACCAATGAATAGCCGTTTGAATGTACTCCGGAGGAAGATATACCTATTAACACATCACCCACTTTCACTCCGGAGCCGTCAATCAGTTTCGATTTCTCAACCACTCCGGTAGTATATCCTGCGATATCGTATTCGCCGTTCTGATACATGCCCGGCATCTCGGCCGTTTCACCACCTACCAACGCACATCCGGCCTGACGGCAACCTTCCGCTACGCCACTGACTATTGCTTCTATCTGCTCGGGAATATTATGTCCCGTAGCGATATAATCAAGGAAGATAAGCGGTTCAGCCCCTTGTGCCAACACGTCATTGACACACATCGCTACGGCATCAATACCGATCGTATCATGTTTGTCCATCGCAAAAGCGATTTTCAACTTGGTGCCTACTCCATCCGTACCGCTAACCAGAACAGGTTCTTTCACACCTAAAGAGGAGAGGTCAAACATCCCCCCAAACGCCCCGATTGATCCCATAGATCCCGGTCTAACGGTCGAACGAACGTGCGATTTTATTCTACTTACAACCTCATATCCGGCTTCCAGATTTACGCCGGCTGCTTCATAATGCTGCGCCATAAAGATTTGGTTTATTTGTGCTTGAAATAATTAACTGCATTTTCGAATAGTGGTTGGTATTTGTTGCCTGCGATATTCGCAAATACATTTTCCTCCCAACGTTCAGAATGCCCCATTTTACCCAATATCTGCCCATCAGGAGAAAGAAGGCCCTCAATCGCATAACACGATCCGTTAGGATTATAAGGCGATTCCATTGTGGATTGCCCTGTTCGCGGGTCGGCATAACGGAATGCCACCTGCCCATTTTCAAACAGTCGTTTCGCCAATGTTTCACTAATCACTAACTTACCTTCGCCATGACTCACTGCGATACTATGCAGGTCTCCCAGTTCCATTCCCTTAAGCCAAGGACTATTGGTAGAAGCAACCATTGTGGTCACTATCTGCGAGACATGCCGGTTAATATCATTGCGGAACAAAGTGGGACTATCCGTTGTCACTTGTCCTAACTTGCCGTATGGTAACAGTCCGGATTTAATGAGCGCCTGGAAGCCGTTGCATATGCCTAAAATCAGCCCACCACGCTCCAAGAGCGACTCAATGGCGCGGCTCACCTTTTTATTATTGAGTACCGAGACAATGAACTTAGCGGATCCATCGGGTTCGTCGCCTAAGGAGAATCCTCCGGCTAACATCAGAATCTGCGCTTTCTCAATATACGCGACCATCTCGTCAATCGAGGCAATCACATCTTGCTCAGTCAGATTACGGAAGATTGTTACTTCCACCTCCGCTCCAGCCATGCGCCATGCTTTGGCACTGTCATAATCGCAGTTCGTTCCGGGGAAGACAGGAATATAAACGATTGGGGTGTTGCCTTTCATATCCTCATGCGCTATCGGCAGGGTCCTTTGCTGTTTAAGCGTCTTACATTCAGGCATTAATTCTTTATGCTGCGCCTCCATCGTAGCTGGATATACTTTTCTGAACGGTTCCGTGCAGGCATCATAAAGGGCATCACGTTTAATTGCTACGCCATTAATGACAATACTGTCGCTATCCGTCACAAATCCCAATCGGACAGCATCCGGAATGGATAACTCTGCCGCCGCTTCTACCAGAATACTACCGTATTGGTAATTGTAAAGGTCTTCTTCATTGATGCGGATATCAGCACCTAATTCATTGCCGAACGACATTTTTGCCAGCGCCTCACATACACCGCCAACGCCGATAGCATAGGCAGAAACAATCTGACCGGATTGAACAGCCTTTGTTGTGTCTGTCCATAATTGCTTCAGTTGATCTGTATCCGGCATATAATTAGCCAACGGCTTATGCTGCAACAGATAGAGTCTATTGCCTGCTTTCTTTAGGTCCGTACTTATGACCTTGTCAGCGTGTACCGTTGTTATGCCAAAAGCGATCAAAGTTGGCGGAACAGATATGTGCTCGAATGTACCGGACATGGAGTCTTTTCCTCCAATGGACGGCAGACCTAACGCCACTTGCATTTTCAGCGCGCCTAACAGTGCACTGAGCGGCTTTCCCCAGCTATGGCGGTCTTCTGTCATGCGCTCGAAATACTCCTGATAACTGAACCGCATATGACTATAGTCAGCACCTGCCGCTACAACTTTACTGCACGCTTCTACGACCGCATATGCAGCACCATGATAAGGGCTCCATTCCGAGATGAAAGGATTATATCCGAAGGCCATTATGGAGGCTGTATTCGTAAAGCCGTCCGTAGGCAGTTTCTGCACACTCACCTGAGTCTCGCTACGTTGCATCTTGCCGCCAAAAGGCATTAGAACAGTAGAGCGGCCTATCGTAGCATCAAACTCCTCTATCAATCCCTTTTGACTTGTTACATTGGGTGAACGCATTACGTTGCACATACGTTCTTCAAGGTTTGCACCAGCAATCGGCTGAAGGAACGGGTTGCAATCTTTAACCGGCATGATTGTAGCCAGAGCATAGTGCTTAGCCCCCGCCGAGTCAATAAACGCGCGGCTCAAATCAGCTACCATTTCTCCTTTATAATACAGGCGCATGCGCCCTGTAGCAGTCACATCAGCTACATACGTCACTTCTATATTATCCCTATGGCAGAAAAATTCAAAGGCCTCTTGGTCCTTTTTCTCCACTACTACCGCCATACGTTCTTGTGACTCCGAGATAGCCAATTCTGTGGGGTTCAGACCAGAATATTTTGTCGGCACGCGGTCGAGATAGATATCCAATCCATCTGCTAACTCGCCTATAGCCACACTCACGCCTCCGGCTCCGAAATCATTAGATTTCTTGATCAGTTTGGTGACTTCACGGCGGCGGAAGAGACGCTGTATCTTTCTTTCTTCGGGCGCATTACCTTTCTGCACCTCGCTTCCGCACGACTCCAACGAAGCCTCTGTATGCTCTTTACTGGATCCTGTGGCACCACCGATACCATCCCTTCCTGTCCTTCCGCCAAGCAGCAGTATGACATCGCCGGCTTGCGGCGTTTCGCGGCGGACTGCATCCGCTTTGACTGCTCCTACTACAGCACCTACTTCCAATCGTTTAGCCACATAGGAAGGATGATAAATCTCTCTGACATGCGTAGTTGCCAAACCGATCTGGTTTCCATATGACGAATAGCCGGAAGCTGCTTTGC
>JAEEGL011075152.1_pt1 | contig 24883 bp, 15 predicted proteins | sample 9134231 | NCBI WGS metagenome assembly JAEEGL01 (sample SAMN16246548, study PRJNA631951) | gut metagenome | biome: gut microbiome; feature: rumen; material: fiber-attached | host: Bos | place: Iran: Karaj | collected 2018-10
GTATGGGTTCCATCCGCCTCGTTCTCAGGGTTATTGATAGCGGTAACTTGCTCTACTTGTCCTTCGGGATAGTTGGTAATAACCACCTTCACAGGGTCGATAACGGCACTCACGCGGATGGAACGGCTGTTCAGGTCATCGCGAACCACACTCTCCAAGAGAGCGATATCGTTGAGACCGTCTATCTTGGTATAGCCAATCCTGTCGATAAACTTCACGATACTCTCAGGACTATAACCACGACGACGGAAGCCGCAGAGTGTCGGCATACGGGGATCATCCCATCCACTCACCATCTTCTCGTTGACCAAAGCCAATAGATTGCGCTTTGACATCAAGGTGTAAGAGAGATTCAATTTATTGAACTCCGTCTGACGAGGACGGTTGTCCTCAATATTCTCGGTCTCGCCCTTGTATTCTTTCATCCAAGTAACGAACAGGTCATACAAAGGACGGTGCTCAACAAACTCCAGCGTACAGAGTGAGTGGGTCACTCCTTCCAAATAATCGCTCTGTCCATGAGCGAAATCGTACATAGGATAAGCATTCCATTTGTTGCCCGTACGAATATGCGGGATATTCAACACGCGGTAAATCAGCGGGTCACGGAACAACATGTTAGGATGTGCCATGTCTATCTTTGCACGTAAGACAAGCGTTCCCGGAGTGGCTTCGCCACTGTTCATAAACTCAAACAAACGCAGGTTCTCTTCAATGGGTCTGTCACGGAAAGGACTATTCGTACCAGGACTGGTAGTAGTGCCTTTCTGTTGTGCTATCTGTTCAGAACTCTGTTCGTCCACGTATGCACGACCTTGTTTGATGAGCCAAACGGCAAAGTCCCATAACTCCTGGAAATAGTCGCTGGCATAGTAAACATTCGCCCATTTGTAACCGAGCCATTTGATATCGTGTTCAATACTTTCAATGTATTCAGTATCTTCCTTTGTGGGGTTTGTGTCGTCGAATCGCAAGTTGCAGATGCCTCCGTGACGTTCAGCCGCACCGAAATCCATGGCGATTGCCTTGGCGTGGCCAATATGAAGATAGCCGTTTGGCTCTGGCGGGAATCGGGTTTGTATTCTTCCACCATTCTTTCCCTCCGCCAAATCCTGTTCTATCATCTGTTCAACAAAACTTAGGCTCTTCTTCTCTTCGTTCAAGTTCTCTTCTTTCGTTGTCATCTCACAATACTATTATTATTTATGGTGCAAAGTTAATATATTTTATTGATATACGGAAATTATAGAGTGATATTTGTCGTATATTTATTATTGAAGTTGACAATTGTTTCATTCACCTATCTACTGAAAAATGTCATGGGTGAAAGTTGTCGTTTGCGAACACAACAATTTGTTTTAAAAAATTCACGTTCATTTTTGATTTTCCTTCAAGAAAAATTTGTTTGTGAAGGAAAAAAGCACTACCTTTGCATCGTTATCCTGAATACAATCTTTTTACCTTAAAAAAGCTAATACCTATTGAGATTGATGCTTCCCTCTGTGAAGAGCGAAGCATTTTTTTTGTTATTATCGGTTCAAGCAGATAATGTGGCTCTGTAGATTTCATAGGTTGGAAACACTAACAATTAACAATTAACAATTAACAATTAACAATTAACAATAAGATAGGTTATATATTTCTGTTTTTAAGTTTATGTTATAAAATGAAAAAATTATATAGGGTAAATCTAATAATTTATTAGTATTATAATTTTATATTAATATATTATTATAATAATATATTAATATAACTATAAATACTCACCATTTTCACTACATAGATAGTGTCTTATTGTTAATTGTTAATTGTTAATTGTTAGTTTCACATTTACACCCCATAAATATGGTGTTTAGATCTCATAAATATGGCGTTTACTGGGCGTAAATATGGCATTTGTACTTTTTAACACGAATACCCTATTTTATTAACAGATTTTTACACCTATTTGAAGGGTGTTTTTTGGAGATAGGGATTTTTAGCAGTAACTTTGCACAAGGATAAGAAAGAAAGTAAAAAGCAAGAAAGTAAGAAGCATGAGATATGCTTTGATAATAGAAAGTTCACAATTAAGCTCTCACAATCACTTAAGGCTCCCTCTCCTTGGGAGAGGGCTGGGGAGAGGCCTCACCCCACTTTAATCCTTCTTCTTCGCATCCAAATGATAGGTAAAGCTGAGATTGATATAATGATGACGAAAATCCTGCCATGAAGTGGAGTGCTGATAGGCAGAACGCTCACTCCAGAAGTTGTCCTGTTTGTTTAGGATGTCTTCGAACTCCAGTTTGAGGCGCGCCTTGTTCTTTAGGATTTTCCATGTGATGGCAGCGTTCCATAGTAGCATGTTGCGATTCATCGATTGTGCTGCGTAGCCTCGACGAGTAGTTTCGGTGATATCGGTCTCAAAGACAAACTTGCCCACCGTTGCCTCGGCATTAAAGCCAAAGTTGTTGTCCCAAAGAGTGGTATTCTGTTCTGGCGAGGCAGTAAAACGAAGGCGATTGGCTTCAATCTTGGCAAATACGGACGCTTTCAACCAGTTCTTATCGAACGACAGGGTAAGACGGTCTTTAGGGTGGAAGTCGGTTTGACGATTCAACGTGCGTTCGGTTTGCATAGGCAATAAAGTAAGATAGCCAAAGTGTCGGGCTGTTTGAAGACGAAACTCGTTCTCTAATCTAAATAGTTCGCCAATAGCTTGGTCGATGTCGAGACGAAACTCCCATGAACGACTGCCACGTACGTTTTCGGGACGACTGACGTAAACGGCGGTAGATGGGTTATAGCTGAGAGCCGTCACACGGTCGCGATCATTGGCTCGATAACCCATGCTGGCGCTGAGAGAGGTTTGGCTTTTGGCGAGCACCATGTTGTAAGACAATTTGAAATCGTGGCTATGCGAATCTTTTAGCATCGGATTGCCCTCGGTAATGAAGAGCGGGTCAGTGAGGTCGCGATAACCGATAGTTTGAAGAAGTCTGGGGCGAGAGGTATAATATTTATAACTGAACTCAAAACCTAATGTCTTACTCAGTTTCCAAGTGGTACGAATGTCGGGCTCTATAAGCAATTGACGTCTCACGGCAGTAGTATCGAGCAAACCACGTTGATAATCCTGACTCTCATGTTGCCATTTAGCATAGATGTTGGGTATGATTTGGAAGGGTTTGAAATTAAAAGTAGAACCGACTCTCAAACTATGAGCGTGGTTCGTGGAGCGGTCACGATATGAGTTGGCAGCGTCTGCAATGCCATCGGTCATAAAGTCGCAATCCTTCCTTTCTCTCTGATAATGAAAGATATATTGCGCTTTCATCAGCCAATTCTTGGTGAGCCATTTGGAAAAGAGACATTGCGCTTCCGTGGATAGTGATGAATTGGGAGAGGTGGAAGACTGGTTCAATTTTGAGGAAGCGAGTGAGGCGATATGCGAGATAACGTTGCGGTCAGTCCAATTGTTGGCCTTGCTATCGGAATAGTTCAACGAGACACTACCACTAAGTCCTCCGTCCTTGATGTAATGATCCCACATGGCAGTGGTGCTAAGTGAGGTTGTGCGTCCATTGCCGTGCTTGTTCACATGTTGGCTTAACGTTGGTAAATAGCCACTCGCATTTAGTTCTTCCTGTTCTACCGTTTGTCTGCTATGCGAGCGTTTGTCATGATGCTCCACACTTGCGCGAATGGTGAAAGAATTCAACGAATCGGTTGCCCAATGAAGGTCAGCGTTTAGCGTAGGACTTAATTCATGATTGCGATGATATTGCTCACTGGTACTACGCATGGCAGCGGTATTTGGCAGGTAATTTTCGGTCTCTGCGTGCGAAGTGTTCCAATTGTCATCATGAGCCACGTTGCCAGTGAAAGTGTACTGGCTCTTCATTTCCTGTATACCTTCCTTCTTTTTCCATTTATGCTGATAACCTGCTGCGATGCCCTGTTCTTGGCCATAGCCATCCCCCCAACTTCCACTCCATCCATTCATGCTCTTACGGAGCGTCTTCTCAATATTGTTGGCATTGGCAAAAACCATCATGGGGTCAGTCTTTGAAAGACGGTTCATTGACAATTCTCCCTCATAGTATTTGGGAGTTTGATAACCTACAGACACATCACCATACCAGCGGTCAAGGAAGCCTGGTTTAATGGTCAAGTCAAGCACCATATCTTGCGTTCCATCGTCCTTTCCCGTGCGCTCGCTAAACTCCGAGGCTTTATTATAAGCCTTGATGTCTTTCACGGCTTCAGCAGGCAATTGCCTTATCAACTGATCGCCACCCATCATACCCTCTCCGTCCATCGTTAGGCGAATAGGTTTTCCGTTCCACGACATCTTGCCTTGATTATCCACCTCAACGCCAGGCAATTGACGAATCAGTTCGTCAAGTCGTGCGCCTTCTTGTAAATGGAATGCTTCGGGATGGAAGACAATCGTGTCGCCTCTCACCGTAAACCTTCGCGCACGACCTGTCACTTCCACCATCTTTAACATCTGAGGCGACATTTTCAGTTCAATGTTGCCAATATCGAGCGTATCCTTACGACTATCACCGAATACCAATACCGTCTTCGTTTTCGAGTAATAACCCAACATCGAAACCTCTATGCTACACTTCCCATCGGCATGGACATGAAAAACGCCCAATGAGTCTGCCTTGGTTGTCGTTGTTATCGTACCATTGTCACCAAATTTTTGCGTCATCTTCACCGATGCTTCAGGTAATGCTTCCTTTGTTTCCGAGTCCACCACACGACCACGAATAATATCGGCATTGGCGACATTATTGCATACAAGCGTTGCAATAAGCACGAGTAAAAGGGTGATAATGGCTTGCTTATTCATTATTCGATTCGTTTTGTTATTCCTACTGTTATATAGACACCAATTTATCGGAAACATGACCAACGAGGGCGTTAAACTTTCTTAATTGCAAGACACGAAAAATGATGCGGTATTGATTCAGCATCTTATATTATTGTTGTCCGCTAAAACTTTTCAAAAACGTCCGAAATGCCTTTGTCTGTATACAATCCAATGATGTTCTATCATATAGGGGCTTACAAGCGGCCCGAAGGGCCAACAAGCATAAAGCCCTGGGAAAAGGAACACCAACATATTTCGCTCTGAAAGAGCAAAAGAGTCTAACTATCAATGCTTTTGCGCTTACAGCGCGCAGATTCCACATTCACTCTTACCTAGGGCGTTGCCCTAGGCTATAAGCTTGTTGGCCTTCCAGGCCGCCGTTTAGCGGACAACAATAATCTTATATAGAGGTTTAGAAAACGCTATTTCGCATATGTTGTCTATATATATACTTTTATTTTAATTACCAGCAAACACATCGTCTTTGATTAGGATTACTTAAATAAAGTTTTGTAACCAAAAGTCAACATGAAAACGCTGTTATGTGCTTCTGCATGACTTGAAATAGTGCTTAGCCCAAGATTATAACGGAAATCAAACACGAAATTGGAAAACTCATAAGAAAGTCCCATAGGGATGGAAAGGTCAAACTTCCTGGTACCGTTTGTGATGGTTCTATAATCTATATTATTTATATAATAATCATCATGAGTCCAAGATCTTGACAATAAATATGCTGGTTGGATACCTGCCTTAATAGCCAATCCACGAACAATGTACAAATTGGCAAGAACAGGAACATTGATGTACGTCAATGTGGATAATGCATCTTCTTTTTTGGCGTTTCCATCTTTAAATGCTGTCCCCTGCATAGAAATGAGTACACCTGCCGTTACTGCAAAAGGATTAGAAATACGATAGCCAAACTCTCCACCAGCTACCAAGCCAAGTTTCATTTTCGTATTGTCAAGGTTAGTCAAGGTAGACAATGTTCCTCCCAACATGGACTTAATATACATTTCATTTTCTTGTGCATTCACACATAAGAAAGTTGTCATGGCAAATAAAAATACCAATAAATCTCTTTTCATTTTCATGCGTATTTGTCTAATATTTCACCAGTTCATCGTTCGCTTCTAATTGAAGTAAGCGATGAACCTGAAGATAAAACTAATGTATTCCCCTCTTATTCAAGGCAACGTAATATCGGGCAGCATTTTGCAAGTGTTCGCTCATGGTACGGGCAAAGTTGTGCGTACCGCTAAAGTCTTCCTTGGCACACATATATAAATAGTCATGGTGAGCATAATTCAGCACCGCATCAATGCCAACGACCGACGGGATGCGAATAGGACCTGGAGGAAGCCCAGCATACTTATACGTGTTATAAGGACTATCCACTTGCAAGTGATAATTATAGATTCTACGAAGACTAAATTGTTTCAAGGCAAACTTCACGGTAGGATCGGCTTGAAGCAACATTCCTTTCGGATTGATTTCGTTGTGGTATCTCAGACGATTATAATACATTCCCGCAATCATGGGTTTCTCCCCGTTGTTTGCCGTTTCCTCGTCTACGATGCTGGCAAGAATAATCACCTCGTTAGGAGTAAGGCGCATCGCCTTGGCTTTAGCTAATCGCTCTTGATTCCAAAACTTGTTGCTTTCCTTCTTCATCCTATCGAGGAAAGTATTCACGCTTACGTTCCAATACATGTCATACGTATTGGGGATAATCATACAAGCGATGGTTGCCGTATCATATCCATATTTCTTGCAAACCTCGGGATCAGTCAAGGCTTGATATAATTCCGCGCTATCAAGCATCAACTTACTGGAAACCTCAGAACTCAATCTTTCCAACGTGCGAACGGATGGAACGGTGACATTCATCGGAGATTGCAAACCATTCTTCAATCGCTTGAAAATAGTATATGCACCCTCGCCCGACTCTATCGCATAACGACCTGTATGGATGTGGTCGGAGAAACTTGAATGTCTTGCCAACATCTTGAAGGCATTGAGAGAATGCTTGTTGCTAATGGGTTCCAATTTGGCGTAAATCGAATCAGCCGTATCATCCCTATCTACGTAAATATACGAAGTTCCTTCCTTTGCCGATAACGACGACATGAAATAATATAAAACCAATCCGATGATGACCAACACGCACAACAATGCCGGAATGGTGTATTTTCTGCGAATCTTAAAACTTGTTTTCATGATACAATGATTTAAACGCGATACTTATTCTTATGTTTAGCTTTCTGGGGCTTTCCAGAAGCCGTGCTCTTAGCATGATGCGGTTTTGCCACACCACGATACTTACTCCACAAACTATGAATGCGCGTAACGTAATCAGCCGTTTCAGAACCGCGCATATATCCATATTTCACGATGGAATCGTTGTAGAACTCAGGCGTGGCTAACTTTCTCACATACTCGGAAACCTCGTTCCATATATGGGGATTGCCTCCATTCTTCTCTGTCAACGACATGGCGTCTCTCACATGAAACGCGCCACCATTGTAAGCTGCCAAGACAAACTTGGTTCGCTCGTTGAAATTCCTGATATCCCTAAAGTGGTAATTCAATTGACCGATATACTTGGCAGCAGCGGCAATGTTCTTTTCGGGTTCCCACACCTGTTCTGGTTCCAAACCTAAATCATGAGCCGTAGCAGGCATCAATTGCATCAAGCCACAAGCACCAGCAAACGATTGTGCCTTGGGATCAAAAGTAGACTCTTGATAACATTGGGCTGCCAAAAGTCGCCAATCCCATCGTGCCAAATGCGCATACCTGCGGAAATATTCATCGTAGTGAGAGATGACTCCACCAGCTTTGTTCAGCACGGGAGCATATTCGTGGCGAGAGATACTTTGCGTAGACAACAAGAAAGCCTCGTCTGCTTTCATTTTCTCTTCTAATTGAGGAGAATACCAACGATTCAGGGAATCCGCCAATTCACGGTTGCCTTTATTAACAGCCCACGATGAGGCGCAATAAAGCACGTCTTTATAGTTGTGAGGCAATGTATAGGCTATCACGTCGCCTTCTCCTTCCATCAACTTATCCACCATTTCCGCCTCGTCCTTACAAACGTCTACGCGAAGGGAAACGCCAATCTTTTGCGCGAACTTCTCACACAACCGATATTGAAGTCCCATCTTGTAACCTCGATGGTCATAATAAGTGTCTGGACCTGTCAACGTGAGCATAATCAACTCACCGTTGTTCTGAATGTCAGCCAACTTGTAAGTACTTGCCTCCACACTATCCACGGTTTGACCTTTAGCCACTTGATTGCCTTGAAGGGGAGTTCCCCAAGGTGTAGTTTCAGATTGTCCGTTATTCACACAACCAGACAATAACGCTAAAGCCGATACAAGAAAAACGTATTTAATATGCATAAAAACTATTATCGGGCACAAAATTACAATATTTCTTGCAAATTTTCATGAAAAAGATTAATTTTGCATGGTATTTAAAGAAAATTAGAACTTATGTTACGAATTGCCGTACAATCCAAGGGGCGTCTTTATGAAGACACGATGAATTTATTGGCTGAAGCCGACATCAAGGTTAGTTCCATCAAACGCACCCTTCTCGTACAATCATCCAATTTTCCCATTGAAATATTGTATCTCAGAGACGACGATATTCCTCAGAGTGTTGCCAGCGGTGTTGCTGATATAGGCATCGTAGGTGAGAACGAGTATTTGGAAAAGGGCGAAGATGCCAACATCATCGCTCGTTTAGGATTTAGCAAATGCCGTCTTTCGCTTGCCATTCCCAAGGAACACGACTATAAGGGATTGGAGTGGTTCAACGGAAAGAAAATTGCCACGTCTTATCCTAATATCCTCAGAAAATTCATGCAGGAAAAGGGTATTTCTTCCGACATACACGAAATTACAGGTAGCGTAGAAATCAGTCCTGGAATTGGATTGGCTGACGGTATCTTCGACATCGTTAGTTCGGGTAGTACGCTCGTTAGCAATAACCTGCGCGAAGTGGAAGTAGTCATGTCAAGCGAAGCCTTGTTGATTGGCAACAAGCACCTCAGCGATGAAAAACAAGAGATACTCGACGAAATGATGTTCCGCATTGAGGCGGTGAGACAAGCCGAAGATAAGAAATACGTGAGAATGAACGTTCCGAAGAATCGCCTGAACGACATCATCAACGTGTTGCCAGGTTTGAAGAGTCCTACTATCATTCCATTGGCAGATGACGATTGGTGCTCTGTACACACCGTACTCGACCAAAAACGTTTCTGGGAAATCATCGGAAGACTGAAAGAGATGGGCGCACAAGGTATCCTTGTTACTCCCATCGAGAAAATGATTTTGTAAAGCAATATGAGAATCATCAAATATCCATCACGCGACGATTGGAAGGAAATCATCGAACGCCCACGACTTGACGTTTCCCAACTCAATGCCACGGTAGCGAACGTGCTCCAAGACATTCGACTGAAAGGTGACGAGGCCGTGAAGTTCTATGAGGAGAAATTCGACCATGTCAAACTATCGTCTTTGGCCGTTTCGGCAAAGGAAATGGAAGAGGCAGGTAGATTGGTTTCGCAAGAGTTGAAAGACGCCTTGACATTGGCACATGGCAACATTGCCCGCTTCCACGAGTCGCAAAAGTTTGAAGGAGAGAAAGTAGAGACTTGCCCAGGTGTAAATTGTTGGCAGAAGAGCGTTCCTATCGAAAAGGTAGGATTATATATACCTGGCGGTACAGCCCCACTCTTTTCCACGGTATTGATGTTGGCCACTCCTGCTAAGATAGCAGGGTGTAAGGAAATCGTTCTTTGCACACCGCCAAATCGTGAAGGGAAGGTTCATCCTGCCATTCTCATGGCAGCCCAAATAGCAGGTGTAGACAAGATTTTCAAATGCGGTGGCGTACAAGCCATAGGCGCTATGGCTTACGGAACGGAATCTGTCCCCAAGGTCTATAAGATATTCGGACCAGGAAACCAATACGTGATGGCTGCTAAGCAACAAGTGAGTTTGCACGATGTAGCTATCGACATGCCAGCAGGTCCTTCTGAAGTATGCGTCATTGCCGACGAGAGTAGCAATCCCGTATTTGTAGCCGCAGACTTATTGAGTCAAGCCGAACATGGCACGGATTCACAAGCTTTGCTTATCACCACATCGGAACAAATGTTGCATCAGGTGGAAGAAGAAACGCTCAAGCAATTGGACTTACTTCCACGAAAGGAGATAGCCAAGCAATCACTTGACAATAGTAGGTTTGTATTGGTGAAAGACTATGATGAAGCCATGCAACTGAGCAACGCATACGCTCCCGAACATCTTATTATCGCTACTTCCAATTGGGAGGAGATGGCAAATATGGTGGTGAATGCAGGAAGTGTTTTCTTAGGTGAGTACGCTTGTGAAAGTGCGGGCGACTATGCCAGCGGAACCAATCACACCCTTCCTACACATGGTTATGCGCTTGCTTATAATGGTGTGAATCTCGATAGCTATAATCGCAAGATTACCTTCCAACACTTGTCTGCCGAAGGTATCCGTTCAATCGGAAAGGCAGTGGAAGAAATGGCTGAAAACGAGCAACTACATGCACACAAGAATGCCATGACAGTAAGAATACAACAAATTACAAGATCATGAAATCATTAAAGGAATTGGTCAGACCCAATATTTGGAAGTTGGCTCCGTATAGTTCGGCTCGAAACGAATATAGCGGAAAAACGGCAAAGGTGTTTCTTGATGCCAATGAAAATCCATACAACAAGCCATTGAACAGGTATCCTGACCCTCTGCAATGGGAATTGAAGGAGAAAATATCGAAAATCAAGAATGTACCTGCCTCACAAATATTCTTGGGAAACGGTAGTGATGAAGCCATCGACCTACCCTATCGTTGTTTTTGTAGACCAGGAAAAGATAACGTAGTGGCCATCGAACCCACATACGGAATGTATAAGGTGTGCGCAGACATTAACGAAATCGAGTATCGCCCTGTCTTGTTGGAGGATGATTACCAATTGTCAGCCGATAAACTCTTGAAGGCTTGTGACCAAAATACGAAAATCATCTGGATTTGTTCGCCAAACAATCCCACGGGTAATAACTTCAACCGTGATGAAATGCTCAAGGTGGTGGAGAAGTTCGAGGGATTGGTGATTATCGACGAGGCATATTCCGACTTTTCTTCACAGAAGCCCATTCGCGATGAACTGAGTAAGCATCCCAACTTAATCATCCTCAATACCATGAGTAAGGCTTGGGGATGTGCAGCTATTAGATTGGGTATGGCGTTTGCCAGTGAAGACATCATCAATTTATTTAATAAGGTGAAATATCCATATAATGTCAACTTGCTGACGCAAAAGGAAGCACTTGACGCTCTATCCGCACCATACGAGGTAGAGAAATGGGTGAACGTATTGCTATTGGAACGTAGTCGTCTCATCAGTTCCTTCAAGGATCTCCCTATTTGCGTGAAGGTTTACCCCTCGGATGCAAACTTCTTCTTGGCAAAGATGACGGAGGCACAAAAGATATATGATTATCTGGTAGATCGCGGCATCATCGTGCGCAATCGCTCTCGCATCAGCCTCTGCCAAGATTGCCTACGTGTAACTATTGGAACGAAAAGCGAAAACAACCAATTGCTTGCCGCGCTAAGACAATATGAATAACAAAATAACGTAATAACGTAATAACGTCATAACGTCACAACGAAATAACGTCATAACGAAATAACGTCACAACGAAATAACGAAATAACGTCATAACGAAATAACGTCACAACGAAATAACGAAATAACGTCATAACGAAATAACGAAAAACTTAATAACATAAAAAACAAAAACCTATGACAATTACCATGATTATCCAGCTACTCATCGTATTGCTGGCCCTTTGGGTGGGCTCAAGGTATGGTAGCCTTGCCCTTGGTGCAATCTCTGGAATCGGCCTTGCCATTCTCGTATTTGGATTTGGCTTGAAACCAGGTACACCTCCTACTGACGTGATTTACATCATCATCGCAGCCGTTACGTGTGCGGGCGTTTTGCAAGCCTCTGGCGGTATGGATTGGATGATTCAGGTGGCTGAGCGACTCCTTCGCAAGCATCCTGACCGTATCACCTTCCTTGCTCCTCTCACCACGTTCTTCCTCACCGTACTCGTAGGAACAGGACACGTTGTTTACACGCTCATGCCTATCATTTGCGACATTGCATTGAAGAAAGGCATTCGTCCTGAACGTCCGTGTGGTGTGGCTTCCATTGCCTCTCAGGTGGGTATCACTTGTTCACCTATTGCCGCGGCCGTGGTGGCTTTCTCTGCTATCTCTGCCACCAATGGGTTCCATGTCAACAATCTGCAAATCATCATGATTACCATTCCTGCATGTGTTTGTGGTTTGATGGCGGCCGCTACCGCTTCTTACAGACGTGGACTCGACCTCGATAAAGACCCTCAGTTCCAAGAGCGTTTGAAAGACCCCGTACAATACCAATATATCTATGGCAACTCTGCTACCACACTCGATAAGGATATTTCGCAAGATAGCAAGAATGCCGTATATGTATTCCTTGGCGCATTGGGTATTATCGTTCTCTTCTCCATCGTACAGATGTTTGGTGGCAATCTGCTGCCTTCTTACGATACTCTGCAAGTCGTGAAGGGTGGACCTTCTGAGGTTGTCGTGGAAGGAGTGACTATGACTGCCCAACAATTGGTGAAGGCTGGTGTTGTGGTTGCTGGTGTGACTGAGAAGGTTCCCAAGCCATTGGCAATGAACTTAGTCATCCAAATCATCATGATTTCTGCTGCTGCCCTCATGATTATCTTCTGCAAGGCGAAACCCAAGAAGGCTGTGGGTGGAGCCGTTTGGCAAAGTGGTATGGTGGCTGTTGTAGCTATCTACGGTATTGCTTGGTTGGCTGATACCTATTTCAGCAGCTACATGAAAGAGATGCAACTCATGCTTACCGACCTTGTTTCAGCTTATCCGTGGACCATCGCCATTGCATTCTTCCTCGTGTCTGTGCTCATCAATTCACAAGGTGCCGTTGTGGTTGCCATGCTTCCTTTGGCTTACACGTTGAACATCGAGGGATGGGTGCTTTTGGGTGTACTTCCATCAGTATATGGATACTTCTTCATCCCCAACTATCCTTCTGATATCGCTACGGTGAACTTCGACCGTTCGGGTACAACCATCATCGGTAAATACCTTCTCAACCACTCGTTCATGATGCCTGGTCTCATCAGCGTCATCACGAGCACCATCGTTGCGTATGCACTATCATACGTATGCCATAGTGCAGGAATGTTCTAAATATTCACGTACATACAATTTATCACACCCCAGAAAGTGCATGTCTTTCTGGGGTTTTATTATGCAATCAATTAATGAATATTTCTGTTTAAATTGAAAAATTTATCGACAAACGGAAAATATATATTGTTTTTCTTTGCATTCTATTATTTTATGGAATGCGAAACATAAATTACAAATAATATGGTTTCAGATTCGCCTCTAACGTACTTGCGTCACGACTTCCAAATAGGGAAAGATTAGCCAATTTCTTCAATCGATAAACCTGTTGCGTATCCTTGTCCATCAATATTCGAATTTGCTCATTATTGAAACCCAAGCGAATCAACATACACAGTCGTAATTGGTTCACGGGAAGATGATGTTGGGATATGAAAGCGTAGTACCGAATAAAATGAGTTCTGAATGCCTTTGTCAATTCCAACCAATCCTTATCGTTTGGTGGTACCAACACGTGTTTAGTTTGGCTTCTCACTTCGAATTTCCTAAAGATGGCACTATCCTTGAATCTTGCTTCAGCATCCATCCCCTTATTCTGTATCAACCGCTCCAACTCTCTGGCCTTGGCCTGCCATTGGACAATCTCTGTCTCCATGTTTTTTATCTCATCCTTGTGTTGACTGAACATCTCCTCCTGCTCCTCGGTCAACTCTAAAAGTTGTTGTTGGAGTTTGTTCATATTCTCACCCAACGAGTTCTTTTCTTGGTTAGCCTCTTCGATACTTGCTTTCAACTCTTGAATTTCAGACTCCATCTTGCGGTTCTTCGTCTCGTAGTCATAATTCGACAAACGCAAGCTATCCTTAGCCATGTTCAACTGATTGATAGACGTTTCGTATTCATGTGTTAGGCGTTCTTTTTCCTCTTTCGCCTTGTTTTTCGCTTTCTTGTAAACAATGACAATCGTCATCAATCCCAAGAGAGTTATGATGGCTACTAACATTCTGCTGTTTCGCGCTTTGCGCAAATTCTCCTCAGCAAGTCTTTGTTGACGATTAAAATTATACAATGCCGATGTCTTGTGGATGATGTCTTGTTCCACACCCCTATAAGAATCGTCATTCGCATTGGCAAAAAGACGTGCATACTTGGCTATGGAATCTGGATTGTGCTTGTTCTCATAGGCAGCCAACAATCCCTTATAGCCAGCTTCCATAAATCCTCCCGACAGCGTTTTCCTAAACAAGGTTACAGCTTCATCCACCTTATTTTGAGAGAGCGCATACAATCCCTTGTAGTAGTAATAGAGTTCCTTACCCTGTTGAATAATGCCATTATTATCAAAGAATCCCGATTGACGCTCAAATACTTGCATGTTTTCCCATGCTTTTTGATACTGACCACGCTGGAGGTAAATGCTGATGGGTAAAATCAATATCTGTGCGGCTACATTTTCCCCACCATGTTGGCGATACAACTTCACACTTCTGTCAATGACATGCAGCATACTATCCGTATCATTACGAAGGAAATACACATTGCTTCTCAGGCGATAGGCAGTAATGGCAGACAATGTATCCATATTTCGGTAAGCATATCTTTCAGCCATTTTGAGGGCTTTCATCTCATCGTCTGGCAAATACTGCCCATGAAACAGGTCAGCCATTTGTCCATAGATGGCAGCAAGAGTATGTAGGTCGCAGTCATCTTTCGTAGTATCTGCCACTTCCGTTGCCTTTTGGTAAATCTCTAATGCTATCGGAGCCTCTCCCATGTCATGGTGTACCCTTGCCTTGAGATAATACGCCATCATCTTTTCGTTGGCATTGCCGTGGCGATTGAAATAGTTGACCAACGAATCCACACGTGGCAACCACGTTTCGGTGAACACCGTATCGGCACGATTGCACTCGCTCACGTAATTCAGACGTTCGCGCATAGAATTACCATTTTCACACGATGCAAACACCGTCAATACCGCCGCCAAAGATATGATTTCTATAATTCTTTTCATGTCTACAAAGTTACAATTATTTTTATAAACCATATACACCATCAAAAAAATATCCGATGCAAAATTAACATTTACATCGGATATAACCAATATTTCAATCAATTAAATATCTACACTTTGTCTACACTTGACACCTCTTTTAGCCAAATGTTGCTCGATGCATCACTGGGCATACGCCAATCACCACGAGGACTAAGACTTACGCTTCCTACCTTTGGACCATCGGGGAGACATGAGCGTTTAAATTGTTGGTTAAAGAATCGACGGAGGAATGTATTCAACCAATGTGCAATCACTTCGTCTTCGTATTTATCGGAAAATGCTTTTTGAGCCAAAAGGAAAATCTTGGATGGACGGAAACCAAAGCGCAAGAAGTAATACAAGAAGAAATCATGCAACTCGTAGGGTCCTACCAAGTCTTCTGTCTTTTGTTGAATCTCACCATCTTCATTGGCAGGAATCAGTTCGGGACTAATAGGCGTATCCACCACATCCAATAATGTCTTACGAGTTTCCTTGTCCATGCCTTCTGCGACATATTTCACCAAATACTTGACAAGTGTCTTGGGTATGCTGGCATTCACGCCATACATCGACATGTGGTCGCCATTGTACGTTGCCCATCCAAGAGCCAACTCCGATAAGTCGCCCGTTCCTACTACCAAACCTCCCAATCTATTGCTGAGATCCATGAGTATCTGCGTACGCTCTCTCGCCTGACTGTTTTCATACGTCACGTCGTGTATGTTGATGTCGTGACCGATATCCTCAAAGTGTTGTTTCACGCTCTTGGCTATGCTAATTTCTTGCATGTCGATTCCCAAGTTTTTCATCATCACGATGGCATTGTTGTAAGTACGGTCGGTGGTACCAAAGCCAGGCATGGTAACACCTACTATACCCTTTCGTGGATAACCCAACTTATCGAACGTTTTCACGCAAACGAGCAAGGCGAGCGTGGAATCCAATCCACCGCTGATACCCACGATGACACGTTTACTATTGGTATGAACCATACGCTTAGCCAATCCCATGACTTGAATATTGAAAATCTCCTCACAACTACGTGCCATGTCTTCTGATTTTGGAATAAATGGCAGTGGGTCTATCTCACGTTCAAGAACGAAATCACGAGGAGTATAGGAGCGACAATCCACGATGGTAATTGGCAGACGGGAGTTCTCGAAATCAAATTTCAAGTTTCGTTGCGCATTCACGTAAGTGGAGTTGGTTCGACGCTCTGAGCGCAATCGTTCCACGTCAATCTGTGCGGTTTGCATTTGATTTTCCATGATGAAGCGATCACCTTCTACAAGCAATTTACCATTCTCGTAAACCATGGCATTTCCACCATAGACTACATCCTGGGTACTCTCGCCGAAACCACAACCACTATACACATATCCCGTAATGGTACGTGCACTCTGTTGGGCGAGCAAAGACTTCAAGTAATCGTGCTTGCCAATCAGTTCGTCACTTGCGGAGAGGTTGAAGATGATGTCTGCACCTGCCAATGCCAACGTATTGCTGGGTGGTACGGGAGCCCAAACATCTTCACAAATCTCAATGCCAAAAAGCACCCCGTCACAAGTACGGAATAATTGGGGATAAGGCGATACTAACACCCTATTGCCAGCATATCGGATCTCGGTAGGCTTGAGGTCTTGCGATGATGCAAACCAACGTTTTTCGTAAAACTCAGCGTAATTGGGCAGGTAGGTTTTGGGAACGATACCCAACAACTGACCTTTCTGAATAATGGCCGCACAATTGAGCAACAAGTCGCCTACCGCTATGGGCAATCCCACGATAGACACGATATCCAATTGGCGCGTGAAGTCGAGCAAGGTAAGCAATCCTGCCTCTGCCTCATCAAGCAAAAGATGCTGTCGGAACAAGTCCTGACAGGTATATCCCGTGATAGAGAGTTCGGGAAAGACGATGATTTCCACCCCTTTTCCTTCAGCTTGTGCTATCTGACACTCAATCTGTTGTAGATTGTATTCGCAGTCAGCCACCTTCACCGTAGGTACTGCCGCAGCTACTTTGATGAATCCGTTTTTCATGTTATTTAATCGTTACTTGCGTTGCCCCATAACCATATTCCTGGAACGAGGCATCTTGATATGTATAATGCTTGAAGCGGTAAACCAAATCATTGATGAGAGCACGACGCAAGACGCCTTCGCCCTTTCCATGTACGAACACGATACGTTGTCCTTTCTTGGAAGCATGTTCTTTCAAGGTACGACGGAATACGTCTAATTGGTAGTTGAGAATATCGCCTGCCGACATACCCGCCGTTGTATCAAGCAAGGCATTGGCATGAAGGTCTACGACGATAACATCCTCGTCGCCTTTGCGTTTGGTAATAAAGGGATTACCACCTTTACGACCATCATCGTAACGGCGAACATAACCGTTATTTTGATGACTTGCCACCTTTGTATTATCGCTTGGTTCTACATGATACATCTCAGCCTTGAGTTGCTTTGCATCCACAACCAAAGGACGAGTCACCTTATCGTTTTCGATGATAGTATGCAACAATGCAGGTTGTTCGAAGAAATCATTCTCTTGGAACGTGTGAAGTTTATAGAACTTCACGGGATCTATTCGGAATTGTACGTCAACAACGGGTTTGAGCACGAATGGTTTTTCACGTTTATAAGCAAAGAGTTGGATAGCCACATGTCCGAATGCATTCAACTCCTCACGCCCAAATTCCTCGATATACTCCTTGGTGTTTGGTTCTACCTCGCCCTGAGAACGCAATGTCCAACTATTGCCATCTGCCGCAAGGTAAGAATATTGAATATAATAGTTGCTATCATTGACGAAATAGCACTCAAAACGAGTGTGCGTGATTTCCTTGATGTCGATAGGAACAAACGCAAGATAGGCAGACAAGGCATTACCACCCTTACGTTCTTCCACGGGAGCACGGAAAGTAACTTTCGAGAAATCCACCTCATCCTCTTCGTTATCTTGATTGTCAACGATATTCGATTGATCGCCCATAATGGCTTTCACCGAACGATTATCGGGCTTTTTCGGTTCTGGTTTACCATAAGGTAGATGTGCCTTATTGTAATCCTCCTCGCCTATTACCACCACATCATTAATTGCCATGGGAATGTCGAAGCCATCCTCATCTTGAACCAATACGATATTCTTGCCTTGGAACCCAGAGACTACTCCGCCCCCTACTTCACTGATAAATCGTACTTTATCGCCTATTTTCATTTTTATGGATTTTTGATTGTTATTGAGATTTCGGAAATCTCAGAATTATCAGAGTATTCGGAGTATTCTGATTATTCAGAATATTCCGAGATTCCCTACCACTCCGGTATCAGTAGCGAGCTATCCCCATAACTCAAGAATCGGAATTCATGAGCCAAGGCATAGTCGTATATCTTTCGCCAATCACCATGCACAAAAGCACTCACCAATAAAAGTAAGGTGCTTTGCGGCTGATGGAAATTGGTAACCAGCATTTTCACGATTTTATATTGATAGCCAGGCGCAATGATGATTTGCGTACTGGTATGAAGGGTATTCAAATCATTTCGTTTCAGATAATCCAAGAGATTCTGAATAGCTTTCTCGGGCGTTATCTCTTGTTCTGCAGACAATTGATAAGGTTCCCATTGATTCACATGCAATTGTTCTTCGGTGAGATTTGGATTCTGTTCCAACTTTACGCCCATATAATACAGACTCTCCAATGTACGGACGCTCGTCGTACCTACAGCAATGGCAGACGCATGATGACGCAATAGTTTCTCCAAGGTCTGCTTGCGTACACTGATATATTCGCTGTGCATTTCATGACCGCCTATCTCCTCACTCTTTACGGGTTTGAATGTTCCTGCACCTACATGCAACGTCAGTTCCTCACTGTCAATACCATGCGCATCCAACTCTGATAAAACTTGGTCCGTGAAATGCAAACCCGCCGTAGGAGCAGCCACACTTCCCTTAATCTTAGAATATACCGTTTGGTATGTGGTTTTGTCACTCTCTTGTGTCTCACGATTCAAATATGGTGGGATGGGCAACTCGCCCACTGCATCCAATATTTCCGCAAACGACACATTGTCATTATCCCAATCGAAGGCAACATGTTGACTGGTACCGTGTTCACCCAATCGAGTGGCTTGAAGCGTCAGTGTAACCCCATTCACTTCCAATGAACGTCGCAACGAACCTTCTTTCCATTTTTTCTGATTCCCAACCAAACAATACCACTCACAATGACCATGAGTTTGGAACATCAGTTCATAATCGGATGGTACGGCTGGTTCCAAAAGGAACACCTCTATCAGCGCTCCCGTTTCCTTGCGGAAATGGATACGAGCCTGAATGACCTTAGTATTATTGAAAACCATCAAAGCCCCTGTTGGCAAATAGTCAGGAAGATGATAGAACACGTCTTCGCTCACTTCCCCATGTCGATACACCAACAACTTTGAATGGTCACGTTGTGCAATGGGAAATTTGGCTATCCGCTCATCAGGTAGCTCATAGGTATAATCACTGATATGAATATGTTGAGTTTCCATAGGTTTATTGTATGACTGTAACACCACGGATTACCGCATAACAACATGCAAAGAGCAATACGGTGATGACAACGTGTACATCAGAAAGTGCATAACCCGTGGATGTATATTGCGTGGAGACGTAGTTAAGCTTGGGACGAACCAAGGAATATATCTTACGATAGAAGAGATAGACAAGACTACCTACGATAACTCCCCAAATCAAACCGACACTGATGTCACCAGGATAATGAAGTCCGAGATACATACGAGTCCAACAATTAAGAAGCGACCACAAGATGAGGAACACGCTCAAGAGCTTGCTTCTCACCAACCAACAGAAGAATACGGCTATCGACATGGTATTGGCAGCATGGGCAGAAAAGAAACTATAGTCCATCCCTCGAATATTATTGACGATATGAACGGAATACTTGATGATGGGATCATTGCTCGGTCTGGGACGTGCAATCCAAGGCTTACATAAGTATTCTGAGATGCCATCCGACAAGATAAGACAAAGCAGGGTACATCCTACTATCAGTCCGATTTGCGCCATTGTCTCATTGTTCTTTACCACCAAATAAAAAAGTGCCAAGTATAACGGCAACCATGTGAGACCAGAAGTAAGCACAAAAGCCACTCCATCTATAAACATAGAGTCACTTCCATTGAATATTTCCAATGCCGACTGGTCTATTTCTATGATTCGTTCTAAACTCAATTGCCTAATTAATATATTGGTTCAACATCTAAAAAACGACCATGATATTCGATTAGATTTCCTCTATCTGTCGTTCCAACACCCATCCTTCGCGACCATCTGCCAAAGCAATGCTACGCCATCCCTTGATTGACTTATCCGTGATATTCACGCGTGTTCCCTCGTGAATAACAAAGGAATCGTTGCTCGAAACAGATGGTGTTTTCTTGACATTCACCGTTGGTGCAATGACAATAGCACCAGATCGATTCATCAACAACTGCTTTTGTTGGTAAGCAAACAAATTGCTCAACAGAAAAAGCGCGAGAAATAAAATAGCTCCAAAGAATCCCACCTTACGCAAGTTGATACTGGGTGCAAAAAGATATAGCAACACCAATAACAAGACAAGTACGATAGAAACGATAGCTGTACGTGCCCACGTATCAACACTGGTGAAATTGACCAGCGAATGATACCATGTAACGAAGAACATCTCACTCTCAGGCGTAATCTTATCGATGGTACGACTACGCGCAAACTGCAAGTTGTAGTTGATGTCATCATCACCAGGATTCAACAAATGAGCACGTTCAAACGCCAATACCGCCTTAGTGATATTGTCGGTACGGAAATAGGCATTACCCAAATTGTAATACAATTCTGCGGAAACACCATCTTTCAATAATTCCTCATAATCCTTGATGGCCTGTTGATAATTGCCTTTTTTGTACTCATCGTCGGCATTTTGCTTAGTAACGGCATGTACAGACATGGTCGAAAGCAACATCAATGCCAAAATAAGCAGATGAGCAGCATCTTGCACGTTTGACTTAGTACGCTTATTTTTCTTCATGGCATCTTCAATATTCATGATAGCAGTCATAGCCGACTCAAAAGTCTTGCTCATATTACCGGCAGGATCACCTGGTGCATAACGTTCAAACTCGCATTCATCGAGTGCGGAAATAAACTTGCCAATCGTAGTATCATCTACTTGGTATTGTCTGAGTTTATCTTCGATATTCTCACGGGAAAGTTGCTCTACGGGAATGTTCATCTTGTCGCCAACATATCCCCAAAGGGCACGAAGAACCTCATCATAGAATTCGCCTTGCTTGCCACTCAACATCAATTGATTTGCCTTGCGCAAGCGTTTTGTTGCCACTTTATTGGCTTTCTTTCCACGCATCTTCACAAGGTCGGCATTGTCAATGGCACGTTTGCGGAAGATGATAAGTAAGGCTATGAACGCGATGAGTGGCAAAAGGAGACTAATCCAATATGAACGACTGCCAAAGAAGAATTCGTTCACGGCATGGCGTTCGGTCTTACCCAATTTCAATCCCCTAATATCTTTCTCCTTCTCAGATGTATAATCCGCAATGGTTGATTCCTTTCCCGTTCCCTTCTTCACGTCAACTTGGAACGTGGGAGTCTTGATGGTCTTATACGTATTGGCTCCCGTATCGTAGTAAACAAAATCAATGGACGGAATGGTATACTTACCTTGATTCCTTGGTACGGCGAGGAAATCATAAATCATGTTTCCCTCAACGCCATTAGAAGTCAATTTTGTCTTGTCAACCACTTTGGCATCATACTTATCGAAATCTTTCGGGAATTCCACTACGGGCTGTTTCAATAATTTCAAGTTACCAACGCCACCAACAACGACTCGTAATGTAATGGGTTCACCAGCCTTGACCTCTTTCTTGTCAAGTTGAGCGGAGATATTGAAATGTCCCACGCCACCAGAGAAGTTGGCAGGACGATTAGGCAATGGTTCTACGTCAATCGTGATACTGGGAGCCACGATGTCGCACTTCACTTCCACATAACCAGAACCACCATTAAAGAATGCCTCGAAAGGATCTACCGAACGATTTTGTTGCACCACGATACCCTTATACGTAATACTTGGAATCTCCAGTTTACCCGTCATTTGCGGATACATCACATATTGGCTCCACGTCACGCAACGGTAATTCCTGCCATTGACCTTTTCGATATGAAAACTCTTGGATTGTGGCAATGGAATTTCTTGGGTATGGAAACCTGCCAAGTCTGGCATTTTTCCTTGTAATTGCGTCAATTCCACCAACGTATATACCTTATATGTCAAGAGAATTGGTTCTTGCTCATGCACTTTCCGTTTATTGGCACTCACTCGAATAAACAAGTCGCTACCAGAAATCTTGGAACCCGCCGCACGAACTTGTACTCCTTCATCACGATCCTCGTGCATCTTGGGAGCATTATTTTGATTGTTGCTGGCAGAACCAGATACGGTTATCTTAACAGATTGCGAAGAGATATCTTTGCCAGCAACCTTGGCATGAGCGGAAGGAATGGTATACGTACCGTTTTTCTCGGCATAGAGCGTATAAGTATAGGTAATGGAAGAATGCGAAGAAGTATGTCCGTTGACCATCTGATAGGAAGACTGCGAAGAAGTATATGGACCTGCGATGACTTCCAATCCATCAAAGGAATGAATTCCCGAGCGGAAATCCTGTACGTCTTGCGTATTGATGGTATATGATATTCGGAAATTCTCTCCCACGGCAACGCGTGATGGAGCAGATACCGATATGTTTTGCGCATTTGACGGGACAACACCCATCAAGGCACAAATGATGATCAACCATGTAATTGTGTATAAATTCCTCATTCTCTATACTCTTTCAAGTTACCAGTTTTTCTGCAATTTTCGACTTCGCGGTTCTTGCATGGCTTTCTTCATGCGTTGTTGCGTAGCCTTCTCCTCTTGTACTGCCGCATTGAGCAATTGTTCTGCATTTTCCTTGCTCATTTGGTCTTTGGGTTGTTGCTTTTGCTGGTCGTTATTATTTTGTTTATCTTGCGATTTCTGATTTTGCTTATCTTTATCGTCCTTATTCTTGTCGTTTTTATTGTCTTGGTTTTGGTTGTTTTGCGGTTGTTGCTTCTGCAAACGCTTGCAGAGAGACAAGTTGTAACGGGTCTCATTATCATTGGGATTGTTGCGTAAGCTCTCCTTGTAAGCCTGGATAGCCTCACCATACAACTGGTGTTTCTGACAGATAACACCCATGTTATGATAAGACATTGACTTACGAATGGGACTCGTCTCCAATTTACCCGCATTCTCGAATTGAACGATAGCAGCAGAATCTTTCTGTTGCATCATCAATGCACAACCTAAATTATACATGGCTTGCGTGTTTTTTGGATTCTTTGCCAAAGCCTTTCGATATTCCACCTCTGCCTTATCGAAACCTTGTTGGTGGAATAATTTGTTTCCTTGACGGATAGACTGACGGTCTTGGGCAAAAGTAGGAAGACTTCCCAATGTCAGCAACAAACTCAATATGATTAACTTAGCTACGTTTCCCATTTTATTCCTCTTAAACAACCTTACATTCTTAAGCAATGGGTTTTTGCTTTCCAAGATGCAAACTTCTATGATGAGCAATAACAAAACGATAATGCCAAACGCCTGGAATTGTTCATCGTATTCACTATAGATAACGCTATCGGTTTCACCCTTTTGCAACTTCACCAACTCATCGTTGAGTTTCTCCTGGGCGTCGCTGGTATTATCCACATGAATATACTTACCACTTCCAGCCTGTGCCACTTGTTGACACATCTGTTCATTAAGCGCTGTCATCACCACTTGTCCTTGTGCGTCTTTCAAGTAATCGCCGTTTCCCAAAGGAATAGGGGCACCATTTGAGTCACCCACTCCCAAGATAAATACATTGATACCTTTCTTCTTGGCAGCTGCTGCCACTTCCAACGCACCACCTTCATGGTCTTCACCATCCGTAATCAAAATGATTGCCTTACCTATCTTTTCCTGTGGCGTAAAACTATTCATGGCGAGATTGATGGCTTGAGCAATGTCAGTACCTTGCGTAGCAATCAACGATGGGTCGATATTTTGCAAGAACATCTTCGCGGATACATAATCACTGGTGATTGGCAATTGCGTGAAAGCATCACCAGCAAAAACCACCAATCCAATCTTATCGTTCGTGAAATGGTCTACCAGATTCTCAACCAACATCTTACTCTTTTCCAATCTGGAAGGAACGACATCCTCTGCCAACATCGAATTACTGATATCCAAACAAATGATAGTCTCAATGCCGTTTCGTTTCTCATGCGAAATCTTCGTACCCATCTGTGGACGGGCAAGCATAAATATAAGCATGGCAAGTGCAGCGAGAGCCACCCAGAACTTCACCGAAGGACGATACTTAGAAACGTCGGGCATCAATTCCTTCAACAAGTCGGGATCGCCAAACTTGCGTAATTTCTTTTTTCGTTGTCTCCAGCCCATCAATCGTATCAATGCAAGCACCGGTATTACGACCAAAAAGAGCAGATATATGGGATCTTCAAATCTAAACATCGTTCACGTTTTCTTCAATAAGACATGATTATGGAATACGACGCAGTACCGTGGTACGCAACAGAATCTCAAAGA
>JAEEGL011665101.1_pt1 | contig 24883 bp, 20 predicted proteins | sample 9134231 | NCBI WGS metagenome assembly JAEEGL01 (sample SAMN16246548, study PRJNA631951) | gut metagenome | biome: gut microbiome; feature: rumen; material: fiber-attached | host: Bos | place: Iran: Karaj | collected 2018-10
GTCGGGCACAAGCGCATCATTCCGACGCCCGGCCTGCGCGCCGCACATATCGCCGTCGAGTGGACGAACGCCCTGCCGGGCGCGCGTCTGCGCGACGTGACGGTCTTCGCGTGAGCGGCGGACCGTCGGAAAGGAGGACGCCATGATCCCGAAAGACGTACCCGCCGTATGCCCCGTGCCCGTTCCGAAGGAATGGAGCGTCGGGGGAGAGTTCTTTGACGTTTTTCCCGCCGTTTCCGCCCCGCCGGAATTTTCCCGGCAGGCGGACGTGCTGCGGGGGTATATCGCGCGCCTGTACGGCGCCTCCGTTCCGGCCGTCGGGCCGGAAGCGGACGCCGGGATCCGCCTTATCTTCGACGGCACGCTTTCCGGGGAGGCGTATGCGCTCGAGGCGGCGCAGGGCGCCGTCACCGTCCGCGCCGCGGCCGTCTCAGGCTTCTCGCGCGGATGCGCGGCGCTGCTGCAGCTCCTGCGGCGGCGCGGCGGCGCTTTGACCGTGCCGGACTGTACGCTGCGGGACGCGCCGGATACGGCGTGGCGCGGCATGATGGTCGATCTCGCGCGGGGGAGTTATCCCTTCAAGGAACTGCTCGTCTACGCGGATCTCTGCTATTACTACCGTCTCAGCGTCCTGCACTTCCATTTCGCGGACGGGTGCGGCTACAAGCTGCCGTCGCGCCGCTTCCCGGCGCTCCCCTGCGAAGGAGCCTATACGGACGGGGAGCTGAGGCGGCTCACGGAATATCTGCGGGACCGGGGGATCATGCTGCTGCCGGAGATCGAGATGCCGGCGCACGCGCGCCCGCTCGCCGAACGGTACCCGGACCGCTTCGGCGATCACAAGAAAATGATCTGCCCCGGTCACCCCGGCGTTTTCGAGGCGCTGGACGAGCTGATCGGCGACGTGTGCGACGTGTTCCCCGACGCGCCGTATATCCATATCGGCTGCGACGAAGCGGACTACGGCCGGTGGGAGGAATGCCCGAAGTGCCGCGCCTTCATGCGGGAAAACGGGATCCCGGACGCCGGCGCGCTCTATTCGGAGACGGTGCGCCGCTGCACGGATTCCGTTCTCGCGCACGGGCGGACGCCCGTCGTCTGGGAGGGATTTCCCGCGCGGGGGACGGAGAACATCTCCCGCGAGACCGTCGTCATGGTCTTCCAGTCCACGTACCAGAACGCCCGGGAACTGACGGAGGCCGGTTTCCGCGTCGTCAACGCCTCCTGGCAGCCGCTCTATATCGTTCCCTCCCGTCCGAAATTCTGGCAGCCGTCCGACATCTACCGCTGGAAATATACCCGCTGGCTTCTTGAGGACGACGCGGACGGTTCCCGCCCCATCGACGCCGAGCGGACGGACGCCGTGCTCGGCGCGCAGCTCTGCCTGTGGGAGGGGCGCGATTACCGCACGGACGGAGAGATCGTCGAGCGAAACCTCGCCGTGCTCGCGGAGCGGACGTGGAACGCGTCTCCGCCGCTCTCCCACGCGGCGTTCGACGCACTGTACCGCGAAGCGTCCGCGCCGATATCGGACATGATAGCCCGCGCGCTCGAGGGGAAAGATTGAACGGAAAAAAGGATTCCCGCCGCTTCTTTTGCAAATCCTCTTGCATATTCCGGAAAATGCGTGTATAATAAGAGTACCTTATAATTCCATACGTATCGGAGGTCTTCTCATGCTTGTTTCCGCAAAGGACATGCTGAACCGTGCGCGCGACGGTCACTACGCCGTCGGTCAGTTCAACATCAACAATCTCGAATGGACGAAAGCGATCCTGCTCACCGCACAGGAGATGAATTCTCCCGTGATCCTCGGCGTTTCCGAGGGCGCGGGCAAATACATGTGCGGCTACCGCACCGTCGTCGATATGACGAAGGGCATGATCGATAACCTGAAAATCACCGTTCCGGTCTGCATCCACCTCGACCACGGCTCCTATGAAGCGGCGCTCGCCTGCATCGCCGCCGGCTTCTCTTCCGTCATGTTCGACGGTTCCAAGTATCCGATCGAGGAGAACATCACGAAGACTACGGAGCTCGTGAAGCTGACGAACAATCTCGGGCTGTCGCTCGAGGCCGAAGTCGGCGCCATCGGCGGCGAAGAGGACGGCACCGTCAACATGGGCGAATGCGCGGATCCCGACGAGTGCAAGCGGATCGCCGACCTCGGCGTCACCATGCTCGCCGCCGGCATCGGCAACATCCACGGCAAGTATCCCGCCAACTGGCCGGGCCTCCGCTTCGACGTGCTCGCCGCCGTCAAGGAGAAGACGGGCGATATGCCGCTCGTGCTGCACGGCGGCACCGGCATCCCGGCCGACATGATCCGTGAGGCGATCCGTCTCGGCGTCTGCAAGATCAACGTGAACACCGAATGCCAGATCTCCTTTACCGCCGCCGTCCGTCAGTACATCGAGGACGGCAAGGATCTCGTCGGCAAGGGCTTCGATCCGAGAAAGGTGCTCGCCCCCGGCGTGGAAGCCATCAAGGCGACCGTCCGCGAGAAGATCGAACTCTTCGGTTCCGCCGGAAAAGCCTGATCGCAGAAAAACAAAAGGGGCTGTCTCCCGCGGGAGACAGCCCTTTACCGTTTGTATCATCCGGCATATCGCCGGTATTCACGAGTCGAGCGCCGCCGCGCCGACGATGCCGGCGTCGCCGAAGAACTGCGCCGTGACGAGACGCGTGCGCGGCGTGACCGTATCGAAATAGGCGTTCGCCTCCATCACCTCGCGCACCGGCGCGAGCAGGCTCTCGCCCTCGCGGGAGATCCCGCCGCCGAGCGCGACGACCTCCGGCTGCAGGAGCATGACGATATTCGACAGCCCCAGTCCGAGATTCTGAATGAATTCCTTTACGATCGCCTCGCCGACCGGGTCGCCCGCCCGCATCGCGTCGAAGGCGGTCTTTCCGTTCACGCGGGAGGGATCGCCCTCCGTGAGTTTCCAAAGAATCGATTCCGGGTGGAGCCGCATCTGCCAGACCGTCTCCGACGCCAGGGCGGAAGCGGAGCAGTATGCCTCAAAGCACCCCTTCTTCCCGCAGGGACACTGCCGTCCGTTCGGATGGAGCACGAAATGCCCGATCTCGCCGCCCGCGCCGTTGAAGCCCTCGATGATCTTCCCGCGGACGATGATCCCCCCGCCGACGCCGGTACCGAGCGTGACCATGACGAAGGACTGCGCGCCGCGCGCCGCGCCCGCAACGTATTCGCCGAGCGCCGCCACGTTCGCGTCGTTGCCGAGACGGCAGGGGAGGCCGGTCAACTCCTCCATCATCGCGCGCAGCGGCACGTTTTCAAAGCGCAGGTTGCTCGCATAGCGGACGATGCCGCCGGAGATGATGCCCGGCGAGCCGATGCCGACCCGGTCCGCGGCGACGCCGTTCCTTTCCTGGAGTTGTGCGGCGAGGCGCGCCATATCCTCCGCGATCTCCTGCGCGGGACGCGGCGCGTTCGTGGGAAGAGTGGCTTTATCCAGGATGACGTACCCGTTGTCCACGAGTCCGGCAGAGATGCCGGTGCCTCCCAAGTCGATCCCGATCGCGTACTTCATGCCGTCCTCCGGTTTTTTTGATTTTTCACTATAATTATAGCGTTTTTCTCTTGACTTTTCCATGAATTATAGTATCATATATTTGTAAAATATCGTATTTCTTCACGCATGCGCCCGGAATGGGGGACACGGCGCTGTCCTCCGGGGAAAATGCGCTCCGAAAGGATATGGACCGACCGCATGAAAAACGAAATCGATCTGGAGACCGTGCTGCGCGAGCTGTATACCGTGTCCGGCTGCCGCATCTCCATCCACGACAGCGAATACGCGGAGATCGCCGCCTATCCGCAGGAGAAGTCGCCGTTCTGCCGTCTCATCCAGACGGACCCGAACGCGTATCTCGCCTGCCTGCGCGCCGATGCGGAGGCGCTCTCCCGCGTGCGCGCCTCGGAGGAGCCGTATATCTACCGCTGCCGCTTCGGTCTGTACGAAGCGGTGGCGCCGCTGTACCATTCCGGCGTACTGACGGGATACCTGATGATGGGACAGATCGCGGACCGTGCGCCGCACGCGCGGGAGGACATCTTCCGGCGCGCGCTCGAAAAGAGAGGGAGCGGGACGTGGACCGAGGAAGAGCTCCGACGCGCCGTGTGGGAGCTTCTCGAAACGGACAGCGAGCGCTTTCGCTCCTTTGTGGGGATCATGACGATCTGCGCCGAGTACATCACGCTCTCCGGGCGGATGAATCTGCCGGTGCGGGAGCTGGCGTACATGATCCGCGTGCATCTGAATCAGAATTACAACCGCCGCATCACGCTGAACGAACTGTGCCGGAGTTTCCGGTGCAGCAAATCCACCCTAATGAATACCTTCCGCGCGGCGTACGGCGTTACGATCGGGAAATACCTCACGGACGTCCGCATCGGCCATGCGCGGCGGATGCTGACGGACACGGACTGCTCCGTGCGGGAGATCGCGCAGGAATGCGGCTTCTCCGATCAAGGGTATTTCACGAAGGTCTTCTCCGCCTCAACCGGCTTCTCGCCGACGGAATTCCGCCGGAAGATGCTGGAGCCGATCGAGCCATGACGGAAACGGAAGCGATGCGCCGCGCGCTGGCGCTGGCGCGGGAAGCGGCACAGGCGGGCGAGGTGCCGGTCGGCTGCGTCATCCTGCACGGCGGCGAAGTGATCGGCGAGGGGCGGAACCGCCGGGAAGAGGCACGCGACGCGCTGGCGCACGCGGAACTGGAGGCGATCCGGGAGGCGTGCGCACGGCTCGGCGGCTGGCGGCTCGCCGGCTGCACGCTCGTCGTGACGCTGGAACCCTGCTGTATGTGCGCAGGCGCGATCGTGAACGCGCGGATCCCCCGCGTCGTGTACGGCGCGAAGGACCCGGCCGCCGGTGCGATGGGCAGCGTGCTCAATCTCGGCTCCTATCCGCTCAACCACAAGGCACAGCTCGTCCCCGGCGTGCTCGGGGAAGAATGCGCGGAACTTCTGCGCGCCTTCTTCCGCGCACGGCGGAACGGGAGCGCCGGGAGAGAGCGCCGGGGCGGCGCACCGGAAGGAGAAAGCAATGAAACGTGACGCGGACGAGCTTTCGGAGATCGTCTCGGAAGCGAAACGGACGGAAGCGGTGACGCGCATCGTCCGCGATCCGCTCGCCGACGCGCACGCCGACGCGGAAGGGACGAAGACGCGGGGACCCCGCCTGACGGCGGACTCGATCCGCCTGCCGGAGGGCGCGCGTCTGACGACCGCCGCGGCGCTGGGGCAGAGCTCCCCTTCCCCCCGCACGCCGGAAAGAGAGTATTCCCATTCGCCGCTCCTCTATCATGTGGCGGTGTACCCGTGGCCGCAGCGGTACAATTTCTATCAGCGCTTCGTCAGCGACGCACAGCGGTACTACGCCGTGCACGGCGCGCCCTGCGCGCCGGTGCCGTATTTTTCCTATATGCCGCAGTACGCGCAGCTCGGTCACGACCAGCTCGCGTGGTATCTCTGGCTCCGCGAGCAGCTGCGGTCCGGGACGTATCCGGAGGACGTCGATTTCCCGTATATCCTTCTGTATATCTATGAGATCATCAATCTCCCCGACAAGCTGGCGCCTCAGGAGGGCGCCGCGCAGCTCGCGGGCGTATGGCTCGCGTACCGCGCCCGCTACCGGGAGCTGGACAAATATCTCTCCGAGTGGATGTGCGACTACTGCCTGACCTATCAGATCCCGATGCCGCCGGCGCTGCGTCCGCTCCTCGACACGGCGATCCGCGCCTCGTCGCTGAAGGAGTTCTACATCGCCTCGCTCTCCGAGGAAGAAGAGACGCTCCTCCCGCCGTCCGCGCTCATCGCCGCCGCCTCCGATTACAGTTATCGGGCGAGCCGGTACTATGCGGAAAACGCCGCCGTCTACGACGAATGGATCCCGGCGGCGGTATCCGCCGCAGTCGGCGGGATGGGGCTCGACCCGGCGCGGGATCTGATGCGGCAGGCGCACACGGAGCGGGACGCGTTCTGCGGCTCGCTCTGCGCGCAGACGGTCAAGCGGCGGATCGTGATCGACTATTATTCCTTCGCCCGCTCCTACGGGATGCGCGCGGAGGTCACCGCCGCCGTCAAGCTGGCGGAAAACGCCGTGCGGCGGATCCTCAGGATCAAATCCCGGCTCGCCGTGCCGGACGCGCCGGAAGCGGTGCGCGCCGCCGTCGGGGCGTATTTCGCCTCCCGCGGCACGCCCTCCCGCGCGGCGTCGGCGGAAGAGGAAGCATACGAGCGCTTCTACGACGCGCCGGAGGAAGGGCTCGATCTGAGCCGTTCCCGCGCGATCGAGGAGGAATCCTGGACGAACACGGAGCTCCTCGCTCCGCAGGACGACGAGGATGCTCCGCCCCCGGCGGATACGCCCTCGACGGATACGTCCCCGGCGGATGCTCCTCCTGAGACAGAGGAGGACGCTGCGTCAGACGAAGCCCTTGCGCTGCTTGAGACGCTGCTTTCAGGCGGGACGCCGCCGATCACGGACGTGACGGCGGCCGCCGTCAACGAATATGCCGCCGACCGGCTCGGCGACGTCGTACTCGAATACGACGGACGAAGCTGGCGGCTGCTCGACGATTACAGAGAAGAGGTTGCAAGTTGGATAACGGAGCATCGAAACTGAATGCGCAGAAGGTACCGCGCCGCCTGCTCGGGGCGCTGCTCGCAGGGATCTCCGCCGGCGTCGTGCCGCGCACGGGCGCGCCCTATATCGCGATCGGACGCACGGATGAGATCCGCGCGCTCACCGAGGATCTCGCGCGCGTCGAGGAGGGGCAGTCCTCCATGCGGCTGGTGATCGGCCGGTACGGAAGCGGCAAGAGCTTTCTTCTGCAGCTGATGCGCGCGCACGCGATGGAGCTCGGTTTCGTAACGGCGGACGCCGATCTTTCGCCGGAGCGGAGGCTTTCCGGCGAGGGCGGGCTCGCCACCTATCGGGAGCTGTCGCGGAATCTGGCGTGCAAGGCGTCCCCGGACGGGGGCGCGTGGTCCGTGCTCCTCTCCCGCTTTCTCTCCTCCGTCTGTGCCGACGTGCCGGATTCGCTCGGGGCTGCGGAGTACCGCGCACAAGCGGAAGGACGCGTGCGCGCCGCGCTCCGCCCGCTGACGGAGCAGGTCTGCGGCTACGACTACGTGACGGTCATCGTCCGTTGGGCGCGCGCGCGGCTGGAAGACGATACCGCCGCGGAGGACGCCTGCCTGCGCTGGCTGCGCGGCGAATTCCGCACGAAGACGGACGCGCGCGCCGCGCTCGGGCTCCGCTCCGTCGACGTGATCGGCGACGGGAACTGGTACGCGCATCTGCGCCTGCTCGCGCTGCTCGTGCGCCTGATGAAGTACAAGGGACTGCTCGTGCTCATCGACGAATGCGTGAATCTGTACAAGATCCCGAACCGCGTCAGCCGCGAGTCCAACTACGAAAAGATCCTGTCCATGTACAACGATACGCTGCAGGGCGCGGCGGAGGGGCTCATGCTGCTCCTCGGCGGTACGCCGCGGTTCCTCGAGGACACGCGCCGCGGGCTGTTCAGCTACGAGGCGCTGCGCAGCCGCCTGAGCGACGCGCGCTTCACGGCGGAGGACGGCACGCCGATGAAGAACATGATGGGACCGGTGATCCGCCTGCGGCGGCTCTCGGACAACGAACTGATGGCGCTGATCCTCCGTCTGCGGACGCTGCACGCGCAGTATTACGGGACGGCACAGGCGCTGACGGACGAGGACGCCGCGGCGTTTCTCCGGGAGGAGCTCTCCCGTGCCGGCGCGGACGAGATGATCACGCCGCGCGAGATCATCCGCGATTTCGTGACGCTGCTCGATCTGCTGTATCAGAATCCGTCGGCGACGCCGCAGGAACTGCTCCGCCGTGCCTCCGCCGGCGCCGCCCCGCCTGCCTCGGCGGAGGCGGACGAGGATACGCCTTTTTCGGAGGAGGGACCCTCCGTCCCGCAGACGCCGCCGCCCGCCGTCACGCTGGCGGATCTTGAACTGTAAGCGAGGAATGCCGTGAACGACAGCGTTTTCGACGCGTACGCGCCGTTTATCCGCGAATTCATCTACGCGCGCGGCTGGCAGAAGCTGCACGAGGTACAGTGCATCGCCGCCCGCGTGATCTTTGAAACGGATTACAATCTGCTCATCCCGTCCTCGACGGCGTCCGGGAAAACGGAAGCCGCCTTCTTTCCGATCCTCTCACAGCTCTATGAGGCGGAAGCGAGCGGACAGGCGCTCCCCGGCGTGGCGGTGCTCTATATCGCGCCGCTCAAAAGCCTCATCAACGACCAGTTCGACCGCATCGGCGAGCTGACGCGGGAAGCGGGGATCCCCGTCTTCCACTGGCACGGCGACGTCTCCCGCTCGCACAAGGAAAAGCTGCTCCGCGATCCGCGGGGCGTGCTACAGATCACCCCGGAATCGCTCGAAAGCATGCTCATGCGCCGCGGGACCGACGTGATCCGCCTTTTTGCGAATCTGCAGTATATCATCATCGACGAGATCCACACGCTGACCGGCGCGGACCGCGGCAACCAGATCCTCTGCCAGATCGCGCGGCTGGCGCGGCGCATCGGTCATCAGCCGCGGCGCATCGGGCTTTCCGCCACGATCGGCGATACGGAGGCCGCCGCCGCGTGGCTCGGCTCCGGCTCCGGGCGGGAGACGTACGTCCCGGCGCTGCCGCCGCAGAAGCTCCGCTGGCGGCTCGCGCTCGCGCATTTCATGATCTCCACCGCCGTCGGCAATAAGGACAACCCGAAAGTCCTCGGTCCGGACGTGCTCTATGATCTGGACGCGGAGCACGTCGCCCGCCTCCTGAAAAAAGAAGAAGCCGCCGCGGACACGGCGCTGCCCGTCCCGGCGGAGGCGGAAGAGCCGCCGCCGATCGATCCGGGCTACGAATACGTCTACGATGCGACGAAAGGCTGCAAATCGCTCGTCTTCTCCAATTCCCGCGAGGAGACAGAGTATATCACCGCCACGCTGCGGCAGATCGCCGAACGGCGCGGCGAACCGGACGTTTTTCTCATCCACCACGGGAACCTCTCCGCCGCGATCCGCGAGGAAGCGGAAGCGAAGATGAAGGACAACGAAATCATGGCGGTGACCTGCGCGACGGTCACGATGGAGCTCGGGATCGATATCGGCAAGCTGGAACGCGTCGTGCAGCTCGGCGCGCCGAATTCCGTCTCCTCATTTTTGCAGCGGCTCGGCCGTTCCGGGCGGCGCGAAGCGCCTCCGGAGATGGTCATGGTCTTCCGCGAGGAGGAGCCGCTGCCGAACGCGCCGCTCCCGGAGCTGATCCCGTGGGAGCTTCTCCGGGCGATCGCCATCGTGCAGCTCTACGTGGAGGAGCGTTTCATCGAGCCGCCCGCGATCCGCCGCCGCCCGTTCAGCCTGCTCTTCCAGCAGACGCTCTCCGTCCTCGCCTCCAGCGGCGCGCTCACGCCGAAGGCGCTCGGCGAGCAGATCCTCACCCTGCCGCCCTTCACGCAGATCCCGAAGGAGGAATACCGGACGCTGCTGGAGGGGATGCTCCGGCAGGAATTCCTCGAGATGACGGAGGAAAAGGAACTGATCGTCGGACTGCGCGGCGAGCGGCTGACCGCCTCCTTCAAATTCTTCGCCGTATTCAAGGATTCCGAAGACTTCACGGTGCGTTCCGGCTCCGACGAGATCGGCACGATCACGACCGCCCCGCCGGTCGGTGACCGCTTCGCGCTCGCCGGGCGCGTGTGGGAGGTGGAAGAGCTCGACGTCCCGCACCGGCTCATCTACGTCCATCCCGTGCAGGGAAAGATGCAGATCGAATGGCCGGGCGACTACGGCGAGGTGCACACGCGGATCCTTGAGCGGATGCGGCAGGTACTCGAAGAGGATACGGAGTATCCGTATCTGAAGCCGGAGGCGCTCGCAAGGCTGAAGCAGGCGCGCGCCGTCGCCCGCGCGACCGGGATGCTGAAAAGCCCGCTCGTCCATCTGGGCGGCTACACGTGGGCGATGTTCCCGTGGCTCGGGACGCGGTCGTTTCGGACGCTGCGGCGCGTCCTCGGACAGTACGCCGACACGTTCCGCATGTCGAAGATGGAGTTCGACGGCTGCTATTATCTGATGTTCCGCATGGAGCGCGGCGACGGCGCCTCGCTGCTCCGCACGATGGCGGGGCGGCTCATGCGCGAGGGGATCGACCTCGACGCGCTGATCGGTCCGGGCGAGACGCCGGTGTTCGAGAAATACGACGGCTTCGTCCCGGCGGAGCTTCTCCGGATCGCGTACCGGGAGGACAAGCTCCGTTCCGACGAGATCCTCGCCCGCGCCGCCGCGTGGTCCGAAGGGGAGGACAAAACAAAAGCGAGCTCACAAAATATCTCACAAAATACACAATCACATGAGGAAGGATCATGAGAGTTCTCTTTATCGGAAACAGCTACACTATGTTCAACGACATGACCGCGCAGTTCGCCGCGATCTGCGCCGAGCGCGGCGCGTCCGTCGAGGTCGACGGCGCGCTCAAGGGCGGCTGGAGCCTCGAGCAGTTTCTCTCCACGGACAACGAATACGGACAGAAGGCGCAGGAGAAACTGAAAAACGGTCCCTGGGACTACGTCGTCCTTCAGGAACAGAGCCTTCGTCCGTCCGAGCGGCCGCAGGTCTTTCTCGACGCGCTGAAAGGGATGGTCGCCCTCGTGCGCGCCGCCGGCGCGAAGCCCGTGCTCTACGAGACGTGGGGGCGCGCGGACTGGAGCCCGGATCTCGCGCGCAACGGCTGGACGCACGAGGAGATGCAGAAGCGGACGCACGACGCCTACGAGCAGGGCGGCCGGGAGAACGACGCGCTCGTCGTGTACGCCGGAGACCGCATGCACGAGGCGTACCGCCGCGGCGAGGAGATGTACGCGGAGGACGGGAGCCATCCCTCCCCGGCAGCCTCCCGCATCATCGCCGAGGCGTTCGCGGACGCGCTCCTCTGATAAATAGAACACAAAAACGTAAAACGGCACAAAAAAAACGCACCCCCAAAGTCAGACGATGCGGTATACCGTCTGACAAGGGGGTGCATTTTACATACCGAAAGGAATGCCGGACGATCCGCCCGACTCGTCCGTTTTCGGTCCTCCGCGGGAGCCCGCCGGCGTCCCCGCGGTCAGAAGCTCAAAAGCGAACCGATCGCGCCCATGGCGCCGACGCCGAGGACCGAAAGCACAATCCCGACGACGAGAACGATCACACTCATGATCAGGATGGCGCGGCTGTAATTCTTCTTGTTCAGATTCGACGACGACGAAAACGCCCATACGAGGAGCAGAATGAAGCCGATGACGGGGATCGCCGAAAGGAAGAACATCCCGACGTACTGACCGACGGTCAGCGGAGCGGAGATGCCGGACGCGGGCGCGGCGGCATACGGCTGTTGATACCGCGGCTGCTGCGCGTACGCCGGATAGGAGGGAACGGCGGCATATCCCTGCGGACGGGCGGCCTGCGGCGCGTAGTAGTTCCCCGCTCCGCTCATCCCCTGATTCATGCCCTGATTCATTCCCTGGTTCATCCCCTGACTCACGTTGGCGCTCATGCCCTGGTTCATTCCCTGATTCATGCCGGCGTTCACTACGGGATTCTGCTGTCCGGGAACGGGCAGCGGCGCGCCGCAGTTATTGCAGAAGCGGGTGTTTCCCGTGATCGCCGCTCCGCACTTGGGACATACGGGAATGCCGGATTGGTTGTTCATAGTGATCCTCCTTCGTCTGGTTGGACTTATAAAGTGAACACCGTACGGACGAGCCGTCCGGCAGACGTTCCGTCACTGCAAAAAACCGTCGATGATGCGCTCCTCCGCCTCGCTCTCCGTCAGTCCGAGCGTCATCAGCTTGACGATCTGCTCTCCGGCGATTTTGCCGATGGCCGCCTCGTGGACGAGCGCCGCGTCCAGGACGTTCGCCTCCAGCGCCGGAACGGCGAGGATCCGCGCGCGGTCCATGATGATGGAATCGCATTCCGTGTGCCCGCGGCAGGGCGCGTTCCCGATGATCTTCGCCTCGAAGCGCTGGAAGGAATCCTCCCGCGCGACGGAGCGGGAAACGACGTCCGCGGCGGCGTCCGCGCCGTCAAGGGAGACCGCATAGGTGCTGACGGCGTGCTGGACGCCGTGCGTCATCAGGCGCTCGCGGACGACGAGCCGCGCACCGGCGGCGAGCGCCGCCTTCGTCGTGCGCGCGGTATCGTCCACGCCCTTGATCTGCACCATCTCCATCTCGACGCTGCTGTTCTCCTCCTGATACACCTCCGTCACGGGGTTGAGGATCCGGCGTCCCGTACCGGTGCCGGAACCGTAATGCTTCTCCACGTATTTCACGTGCGCGCCCTTCCCCACGAAGAAGCGGTGGATCCCGTCGTGCCGGGAATCCTGCGTGCCGCAGTTGTCGATCCCGCAGCCCGCGACGATCACGACGTCCGCATCCTCTCCGATATAGAAGTCGTTGTAGACCGTTTCCTTCAGTCCGCTCTCGCTCATCACGACGGGGATATGCACGCTTTCGTTCTTCGTGCCGGGCTCGATGCGGATCTCCAGTCCGCTCACGTCCGTCTTCGGGATGATCTCGATATGCGCGGTGGATCTCCGCCCGACCGATCGGCTGTTGGAACGGATGTTGTACGCGCCTTCCGGCACGGCGTGAAGATCGGCGACCTCGCGCAGCAGTCTCTTCTGTGTTTCGTCCAGTTTCAGCATGCGCTCCGCTTCCCTTCCCCGCTCTCCGCCGCAAGGCAGCTGCCGACGGCGGCAGACGTGCCGATGAGCGACGGCAGGACGTCCTCTCTCCGCCCCTGCCGCTCGACCGCGCCGTCCTTCAGGACGACGATCTCGTCGGCGATATTCAAAATCCGCTCCTGATGCGATATGATGAGGATGGAGCTGTCGCGGATCGTTTTCCGCATGTCCTCGAACACCTCGATGAGGTTTCTGAAGCTCCACAGATCGATCCCCGCCTCCGGCTCGTCGAAAACGGACAGGACGGCCCCCCGCGCGATCACCGTCGCGATCTCGATCCGTTTCAGTTCCCCGCCGGAGAGACTGGCATTGACCTCCCGCCCGATGTAATCGCGCGCGCATAATCCGACGCGGGACAGATACGCGCACGCGTCCGCCGCGGAAAGCTGTCTGCCCGCCGCGATGCGGAGCAGATCGAGCACGCGGATGCCCTTGAAGCGGACCGGCTGCTGAAAAGCGAACGCGATGCCGAGCGCGGCGCGCTCCGTGATGCTCTTTTCCGTGATATCCTCGCCGCGAAAGAGGATCCTCCCCTCCGTCGGGCGCTCGATCCCCGCGATCAGGCGGGCGAGCGTCGACTTGCCGCCGCCGTTCGGACCGGTGACCGCGACGAGTTTCTTATCCGGGATCGTCAGACTGACGTTCCGTATGATCTCCTTCTCCGCCCCGCCGTCCGCCACGGAGAACGAGACGTTTTGCAACTCCAGCATTTCCTGTTTTTCTCCCTTATGGTCTCAGAGCGCAAAGATCCCCCGGGCAGCCGCCCGCGGGATCCCATCCGGTCCCCGGCGGCGTGCCGGACGGACCGTCAGAACGTCTGCTCCAGCTCCAGCGCGTGCGTCTCGCTGAGCCGATCGACGGCGGCGAGGAAGTTCTCCAGCGGCACGCCCATCGCGTTGTCCTTTGCGCCGCGGACGTTGACGGACACCGTGCCTCCCTCCGCTTCCTGATCGCCGAGCACGAGCACGTACGGCACGCGCTCGACCTTGCAGTGCTTGATCTTGATCTTCATATTCTGGTCGGTGTAATCCGCCTCGACGCGGATGCCCCGCTTCTCGAGCAGCGCCGCGACCTTCGCGGCGTATTCGTTGTGCTCCGGGCGGATCGGGACGACGCCGACCTGCACCGGCGCGAGCCAGAAGGGGAAATGCCCCTTGAAATGCTCCGTCAGGATCCCGATGAAGCGTTCCATCGAGCCGAAGATCGCGCGGTGGATCATGACCGGCTGGCGGAGGGAGCCGTCCTCCGCGACGTATTTCAGATTGAAGTTGAGCGGGAGCTGGAAGTCGAGCTGGATCGTGCCCATCTGCCACTGTCTGCCGAGGCAGTCGCGCATGCCGAGGTCGATCTTCGGGCCGTAGAACGCGCCGTCGCCTTCGTTGATCTCAAAGCCGTCCGCGCCGAATTTGTTCGTCAGGATCGACTTCAGATCGGCCTCCGCCTGATCCCACAGGGCGATATCGCCCATGAAGTTCTCCGGCCGCGTGGAAAGCTCGGCGGTGTACGTCAGCCCGAATGTCGCGTAGATCGTCTTCGCGATATCCATGATGTCGCTGATCTCGGACTCGATCTGATCCTCCGTGACGAAGATGTGCGCGTCGTCCTGATGGAACTCCTGCACGCGGAAAAGACCGTTCAGCTCGCCGGATTTCTCGCGGCGGTGGATGACGTCCGTCTGCGAATAGCGGAGCGGAAGCTCCTTATAGCTGCGGCCGCGGCTGCGGAAGACGTTGATCGCGTTCGGGCAGTTCATCGGCTTGATCGCGTAGGTGGTATTCTCGTCGATCGGCACGATGAACATGCCGTCCTGATAGTGATCCCAGTGACCGCTCGTAACCCAAAGCTGCTTTTCGCTGAGGACCGGGCCGGAGATCTCCTGATACGCGTGCTTCTTGTGCTCGCCGCGCCAGTAGGCGAGCAGGGCGTTGTACATCGCCCAGCCCTTCGGCAGCCAGTACGGCATGCCGGGCGCCGTCTCGTGGAACATGAAGAGTTCCATCTCCGCCCCGAGCTTCTTGTGGTCTCGTTCGAGCGCCTCGCGGACGCGGTCGAGCTGTTCCTTGAGCTGCGCCTTGTCCGGATAGGCGTACACGTAGATCCGCTGCAGCTGATCGTTCTTCTCGCTGCCGCGCCAGTAGGAGCCGGAAACGGACTTGATCTGGAACGCGACGCCCATGAGCTCCTGCGAATTGTCGATATGCGGACCGCGGCAGAGATCGACGAAATCGTCGCCGGTGTAGTACACGGTGATCGTCTCGTCCTCGGGCAGATCCTCGATCAGCTCCGTTTTATACTTCTGCCCCGCGAAGATCTTCAGCGCCTCGCCGCGCGTGACCTCCTCGCGGCGCCACGCCTCGCGGCGCTTGATGATCTCCCGCATCTTCTCCTCGATCGCCGGGAAATCGTCTTTCCCGAGCTGCCGCGGAAGCATGAAATCGTAATAAAAGCCGTCGTCTATCTGCGGTCCGATCGCATACTGCACTTCGGGACCGTACAGGGCGATGACCGCCTTCGCCAGAATGTGCGCCATGGAATGGCGGTATACCGCAAGGAATTCCTCCCGCTCCATCAGAACGTCCTCCGAAAAAATGGAAAAATGGATGCGCCGCGCGCCGCGCCGGGCGGTGCGTGGGCAAAAATACACGTGTATATCATATCACATCGCGCGTCCGATGTCAATACTTCGGAAAGAAATCGGACGGCTGCCGTCAAGCGGCAGCCGCCCCGCGCAAGGTGCGTTTCGCCTTATTCTCCGTCCCGGAAGACCTTTCTGCCGCAGCGCGGGCAGAACGCCGCGTCCTCGACCAGTTCTCCTCCGCAGTACGGGCAGAAGCCGTTCTCCGCCTGGCGCTGCTTCGCGCCGTCCGTATCCCCCTTCATCTGCCGCAGCTGGCGCTGCTTTTCGGCGATCGATTTCTTGTGCCGCTCGATCTTCCGGCAGAGATCCTCCAGTTCCGGATCGAGCGCGTCGCCGGCGCGGTATTTCCCGAAGCAGGCGTCGCCGATCTGCTTTTTGATCGCGTCGATCTCGTTGTTCTCGCTGAGGATCTGTGCGTTCAGTTTGCCGTACTCGACCAACTCGTTCGCCTTGTCGCCGACCGCCTGAGCGAGCTCGTTCACCTTATTCATGATATCCATCGTGATTCCTCCTTTATGGTTCGGCCGAAGCCGCTTGATCCGTCGTTCCGTCTTCAATATATGCGAAATCGAACAACTCCGCCATCCTCTCCCGTGCCCCCGTGAGTTCGAGGTAGCCGAACAGCGCCTCCAGTCCCGTTGCGCGGCGGTACTGGATGACCGTCGCGTGCCGCGGCACATTCGCGTGGACGCAGTTCCTGCCGCGGCGGTACACCGCTTCCTCCTCCTCCGTCAAATGCGGGAGGATCCGCTCCACCGCGTCGCTCTGCGCCTGCGCCGTCACGTATCCGAGCGCCGTTTCCGCCGGCTGCGGGTCTCCCACGGCGACGAGTCGCCGCCGCACGAGCACCTCCCACACGGCGTCGCCCAGATAGGCGAGGCGCGCGGAGTCCGCGTTTTCCTTCACAAAATCCATCGCTCGTCCGCCTCCGATCCGCGGAGCATCCTCTGCCGCCGCCCGCGTCAGAGGGCGTCGGTCTCCGCCCCGGCGATGATCGCGTTGACGCGCTCGCGCAGCGAGAGCAGATACTCAGCCGACTTCGGATATTCCGTGATCGTCACCGGCGCGCCGGCAAGCTCGTCGATAAGGGCGACGACGCGCTCGCGGCCGATCACCGCCTCGCAGCGCTTGAAAGCGTCGATATCCTGGACCGCCTCGTGGAAGACCGCGAGGCGGGGCGCCGCGAGCGGCAGTCCCATCGGGCCCGGATACACGGAGAAGGTGTCGCCGCTCTGGACGTTCCCGCCGCCGGACTGGCAGAGATACGGATTGATGAGGCGGGTGCTCCCCATCGTGTAGTAGTAATCGTATCCCCACTGCAGAAAACCGTCGAAGCCGTATTTATACAGCTGCACGCCGAGGATGCGGTTGCGGAAGGCGGGATACGCGAGGAAACGGTTGGACACCTTGTGCCACCCGCCGCAGCAGTAATACATCCAGCGCTCCTTGATGTCTTCCTTGAGGAATTCCATGACTTCCTCGCCGATGTGCGGGATGGGCGTGTCGATGATGCCCTCGCGGAAAAAGCGGACGTCGGACAGCGCGTCGATGATGGTGCAGCCTTTCAGATACGGCTCGACGATCTGCTTGGCGCGGCGGTAGCCCTCGATGCAGTTCTCGTTCGGCTCGTCGGACACGTGGAAGCGGCATCTCTCAAGGACGCCCTCCTCCCGGAGGAACGAAACGAGCTGAGGAAGGAGCTTCGATAGGAAATACGGATACTCGCCCTCCGTGCCCGGCGTGTGCCATCCGAAAAGACGGCGCTCGATGCCGTCCACCATCGCGACGACCTTCGGCGCGAATTTCGCGCCCCACTGCGTGAACAGATGGGAAATCTCGAAATAGCGGACGCCGCAGCGCTTCGCCATGTCGAGATACCGCTTGAGCAGCGAGAAATCGAAGAGATACGTGCCGCCGTGCTTCGTCACGCCGACGAGCTGGACGGTGGGGCGCTCCGTCCCCACGTTCGTATCGAGCGGAGGCGTGAACACCGGCGTCAGGATACAGTTGATGCCGTACCGGACGGCGCAGCGCATGAAATTCTCCATGATCCGCCAGTGCTCCTCGGAGAAGACCGGCACGTTGTAATACGAGGCGAGGCAGTCGCAGTGGAACCACTGCGTGCAGATGAGCGACTGCTCCCCGAGTTCGGCGTCCACGACCGTGACGGTCAGCGCAAGCTCCGCGGCGGGCGTCTCGCCGCGCCGCGCCGTCACCCGCACCTCGTATACGCCGGCGTTTTCCATCACGGCGTCGAACCATACCGCCGTCAGATGCTCCTCCCGCGGACGGACGTCGCGTCCGTTCTCCAGCGGCTCCAGCACGTCGGGGTACATGCCCGTCGCGCTTTCCACGAACAGCCCGCGTTCCCGGGAATCGTCGCAGTTGTAGCAGGGAAAGTCCGCGTAGACCTGCAGCACCTCGTACGCCGCCGCGTCGATCCCCTCGAGTGCGACGTTATACGCGTAGGACTTGTAATTCTCGGTGCGCTCCGGGCGGAGGAAGAGCTGGAAGTGCAGATGCTCCCCCCGCAGAACGGAAATCTTTTCGAGCGCCGGATAGTCCTCCGGCATTTTGTCGATAATCCCCTTTTCAAGCGAGGAGACGAGCCGCGCGTGAAGGAAGCTTTCCGTCATGTTTCTATCTCCTTAATTATTGATTTTCGGTATCGGCGGCGGCGGGATTCCCCAGCGCCGAAAGCTTATCGTACAATTCCCGTGCCGCCTTTTCGTACGTGTTCTCATTGGCGGCGTAGAAGGAAGCGAACGATTTTTGGTCACGGATCCCGATCGACATGAAATTCTTGATCCCGCCCGCGGCGGAAGTATAGAGAACGCAGAGATCGTACGTCCGCCCGTCCATGATGATATCAAGCATCTTCGCCGACCGTGAATCTCTGGAATACCGATGCTGCAGGGCAGTCTCATAGAACGCGGGCATCACGGAATTCTTGCTTTCGCAGGACAGTGCCTCGATGAGCGCGCCCACCATCCCGGCATCCTCCACGGAAGCGGGGACACAGAGCACGGAGTAATTATCCAGAGAGGAGCTCAGGTACTGCTTTTGTGCCTCGTCGTATTTCGGGAAAGGAACGATCCCGAAATCGGAGGTCATATCGCTGAGTTCGTCGTAAAGCGCGTACAGACGCACCGGCATGAGCAGAAAGGAATCGCTTTTGAACAGTCTGTATTTATCGTCGTATACGTATCCCTTCTGACCGTGGGATATGGAGAACACGCCGCCGCTTTCGTTGAAGATCCTGTTGACCTTTTCATAGATCCCGAGCGCTTTCTCCGTATCGAGCATCACCTTCAGTCCGTCGTCCGTGACGCCGATGATCGGCTGGTCGGAGGTGGAAAAATAGCAGTTCAGGCTCGTGTTGAGATCCGTCAGGAGCCCGTAGGTATCCTCCTCGTCTCTTGTTCCGTTGCCGTTCGTGTCGGCGTAAAGATCTTTCGTGAGCCCGTACAGATAATCGAGCGTCCAGCGTCCTTCATCGACCGCGTCGTACAGGTTTTCGACGTGATAGTCCGTCGCCAGCTTTTGATTGAACAGATACGCGTACGTGAACTGCATACTCGTCACGCAGAGGTCGGAAACAGCCGTATAGAGCGTATCGCGGACGGTGAAAGCATCGTTGATCTTCGCGACCCACCACGGATTGTCAAGTTCGACGTAGGGAACGGTCTCCCACGGCATGAACCAGTTTTCCAGCACGAGATCGCCGGCTTTGTAGACCAGGACCGCCGCGACGTCGAAGCCGTTGTCTCCGGCGATAAGGCTGTCCCGGATAAATTCGAGCTGTTTGTCGTGCCCCGGATCGTCGACGGCGATCTCGTCGATCACAACGCGGAAGCGGTTCTCCATCATCCTGTTGCGATCATAGATCGCGTCGTTCGTCGTCTCTCCGGTGGACTCCTCCACGTTCATTTCATAAGCGACCCACTTCTGCACGCAGAAGGTCAGCGTGTCCCCTCCGAAATCGAGCGCGGGGACGCTGTCGTGATACGGCGCGGCGTCCTCCGTCCCGGAGACGGCGTCCGGCGCGGCGTCGGTCTCGCCGGGCGGCTGCGTGCCTGCGGTATCCGAGGGAGTATTCCCCCCTCCCGCGCACGCGGAAAGCAAAAACAAAGCGGCAAAAAGCAAGGATAGGATACGAGGTCCGCATCGTCTATTCATTTTCTTTCCTCCTGCCGTGAGATCATATCCCGAACGGTCTGTACACGGTCTCCCGCCGCGCGTCCGGCCAAAGTCCGCTTCACCCCAGCGCCAAAAGCTTCAGATTCAACTGTTTCACCGCGGTTTCGTATGCGCCGACTTTGGCTTCAAAGGCGGAGACGTACGGCTTGTTGTCGCGCAGCGTTTCCGAGAAGAAATACTTGATCCTTCCCGCGTCGGATATGAAGAGGCTGGCAAGATCGTACGTGCGGCCGTCCATGATGACGTCGAGCATATGCGCCGAACGCGAGTCTCTGGAATACCGGTGCTGCAGGGCGGATTCAAAGAACGCGGGCATGACGGAATTTCTGCTTTCGCAGGACATCGCCTCGATCAGCGCGCCGATCATTTCGAGATTCTCGGCGTTATTGGGTACGCAGAGCGTGGAAAAGCTGTCCTGACAGGAGGTCAGATACTCTTTTTGCGCCTCGTCGTATTTCGGAAAAGGAATGATCCCGTAATCAAAGGTCATATCGCTGAGATCTGTACCGAGGGCGTACATGCGGACCGGCATGAGCAGTCCGGAATCGTTTTTGAACAGTCTGTATTTGTCGTCGTACACGTACCCCTTCGAGCCGTGGAAGATGGAGAACACGCCGCTGCTTTCGTTGAAGATCTTTCGAACCTTCTCATAGATCTCGAGCGCTTTTTCGTCCCCGAGCATGATTTTCAGTCCGTCGTCCGTGAAACTGAGGATCTTCTGGTCGCAGCCGGGCAGATACGATTCGAGACTCGTGTTGAGATCCGTCACGAGACCGTATACGTCCCCCTCGTCCCGCGCGCCGTCCCCGTTCGTGTCGGTATAGAAATCCTTCGTGATCTCATACATATAGTCGAGCGTCCAGCGTCCTTCGTCGACCGCGTCGTACAGGTTTTCGACGTGATAATCCGCCGCCAGCTTTTGATTGAACAGATACGCGTACGTGTACTGTACGGTCGTCACGCAGAGGTCGGAGACAGCGGAGTAGAGTTTGCCGCCGAGGGTGAAGGTATCGTTGATCCTTTTGACCCACCACGGATTGTCAAGATCCGCGTAGGGGATCGATCCCCACTCGAGGAACAAATCGTCGAGCAGCAGAGCGCCGACGTAGTAAACGGCGATCGCCGCGACGTCAAAGCTGTCCTCACCGGCCGCCATGCTCTGCCGGATGAAGGCCGGCTGCTCTGTAAGGGTCTCGTTGTTGACGGCGGTGACGGCGATCTTGACGCGGAAGCGGTCCTCCATCATTTTGTTCCGGTCGTAGACGGCGTCGTTCGTGACCTCGCCTATGGAATCCTCCACGTATATCTCATAGGAAAGTCCGGCCGAAACGGAGAAGGTCAGCGTTTCCCCTCCGAAATCGAGCGCGGGGACGCTGTCGTGATACGGCGCGGCGTCCTCCGTCCCGGAGACGGCGTCCGGCGCGGCGGCGGTATCGCCGGGCGGCTGCGTGCCTGCGGTATCCGAGGGGGTATTCCCCCCTCCCGCGCACGCGGAAAGCAAAAGCAAAGCGGCAAAAAGCAAGGATAGGATACGAGGTCCGCGTTGACTATTCATTTTCTTTCCTCCTGCCGTGAGATCATATCCCGAACGGTCTGTGCACGGTCTCCCGCCGCGCGTCCGGCCAAAGTCCGCTTCACCCCAGCGTCAAAAGCTTCAAATAGAGCTGCTCCACCGCGTTTTCGTATGCTTCTTCTTTGGAGGCATAGTAGGAAGCGATCGGCGTATTTTCCACGATCGCCATACGCAGCACGTTCTTGAGCCCCTGCGTCGCGCCCGAATAGAGGCTGGCGAGATCGTAGGAGCGCCCGTCCATGATGACGTCGAGCATCTTTGCCGAGCGCGAGTCTCTGGAATACCGATGCTGCAGAGCGGAATCGTAGAACGCGGGCATGACGGAATTCTTGCTCTCGCAGGAGAGCGCCTCGATCAGCGCGCCGACCATGTCGAGGTCCCGCACGCTGCGGGGAACGCAGAGCGTGGAGTAGCCGTCCAGACACGAACCGCGATACTGCTCTTGCGTTTCGTCGTACTTCGGATACGGGATGATCCCGTAATCCGAGGTCATATCGCTCAGCTCATCGTACAGCGCGTACAGACGGACCGGCATGAGCAGGGCGATATCGTTTTTGAAGAGTTTGTACTTGTCGTCGTACACGTAACCGTCGCGGCCGTGATAGATGGTGAACACGCCGTTTGTGCCGTGGAAAAGCTTATCGAGCTTATCATAGATGCTGAGCATTCTTTCGGTATTGACCTGTATCTCCAGCCCGTCGTCCGTGAGACGGAGGAACGGCTGCTCGCAGGCGGGCAGATAGCAGATCAGGCTCGTGTTGAGATCCGTCAGGAGCCCGTAGATATCCTCGTCGTCCTTCTGACCGTTGCCGTTCGTGTCGGCGTAGATATCCTTCGTGAGCGCATACTCGTAATCGAGCGTCCAGCGTCCTTCGTCCACCACGTCGTACAAATTCTCCACGCCGAAATCCGCCGCAAGTTTCTGGTTGAACAGATACGCGTAGGCGTACTGCATGCTCGTCACGCACAGATCGGACACCGCCGAGTACAGTCTTCCGTTGACGGTAAAAACGTCGTTGATATTGACGGCCCACCACGGATTGTCCAGATCGACGTACGGAACGTTCTGCCATTCCACGAACCAGTTTTCCAGGATCAGATCGCCGGCTCCGGAACAATACGCCGCCGCCGCGTTGAAGCTGTCGTCCATGGCGTAAAGGCTCTGCCGGATAAAATCAAGGATCTCCCCGCTCCCGGTATCCACGGCGACGGTCCTGCCGATCGTGACGTTGAAGCGTTTTTCCATCATACTGTTCCGGTTGTAGACCGCGTTGTTCGTGATCTCGCCGGACGCCTCCTCCACGACCATCTCATCGGCTACCATATCCCGCACGCAGAAGATCAGCGCGTCCCCTTTGAAATCGAGCGCGGGGACGCTGTCGTGATACGGCGCGGCGTCCTCCGTCCCGGAGACGGCATTCGGCGCGGCGTCGGTCTCGCCGGGCGGCTGCGTGCCTGCTGTATCCGAGGGAGTATTCCCCCATCCCGCGCATGCGGAAAGCAAAAGCAAAGCGGCAAAAAGCAAGGACAGGATACGGGGTCCGCGTTGACTCTTCATTTTCTTCCCTTCCGTTCGCGTTCCGGATCGCGCTCGGAGCCCTCTGTGCATAGTGTACCATGCCGGTCGGCGATTGTCAATGACTTCCGCCGTTTTTCGGCGGGATTTCCCCTGCCGCCCCTCCCGCGGGGCGGACGGCGGGGATATTTTTCCGATTTTTCCGTTTATCCCGCCTCCGCCCTTGAAAAACCGATCAAAGCGTGGTATACTATTCCCGTATAGGATCTGTCACGGAATTTTCACCTGAAGCTGCAAGGAAGTCATTTTTATGATCTACGATGTACTCATCATCGGCGCCGGGATCACCGGCGCCATGACCGCCCGCGCGCTCGCGGCGTACGACTGCTCCGTCGCCGTCGCGGAGGCGGGCCCGGACGTCGCGTGGGGCGCCACACGCGCCAATTCCGCCATCGTCCACGCCGGATACGACTGCGTGCCCGGCACGATGAAGGCGCGGCTCAACGTGCGCGGCTGCGCCATGATGGAGACGGTCTGCGCGGCGCTCGGCGTCGCCTACCGCCGCTGCGGCTCCCACGTCGTCGCCTTCGGCGAGAAGGACGAGGAGACGCTGCGCACGCTCTTTGCGCGCGGGGAAGCGAACGGCGTGCCGGGGCTGAGGATCCTCACCCGGGACGAGCTGCGGGAGAGGGAGCCGAACGTCTCGCCGGAAGCGACGGCGTCCCTCTGGGCGCCGAGCGCCGGGATCGTCTGTCCCTACGGCCTCGCCGTCGCCGCCGCCGAGAACGCCGCAACGAACGGCGCCGCGATCTATCTGAACTGCCCGATCCGCTCCGTTGCGGAAGAGGACGGCGTATACGCCGCCTCGGACGGGGCGACGGTCATCCGCGCGCGGCGCATCGTCAACTGCGCCGGCGTCGCCTCGGCGGAGCTTGCTTCTCTCATCGACGGCGTCCCGTATCCCGTGCATATCATCCCGCGCCGCGGCGAATATATCATCATGGACAAGAACGCCGCCGGCGTCGTCCGCTCGACGCTCTTCCCCGCCCCGAACGAAAAGGGGAAGGGGATCCTCGTCGCCCGTACCGTGGACGGGAACCTGCTCGTCGGTCCGAACGCGCACGAGTGCGCGCCGGACGACAACGCCGTCACCGCCGAAGGTCTTGAGGAGATCATGAACGGCGCGCACCGGCTCGTCCCGTCCGTCAGCCAGCGCGACGCGATCACCGTCTTCGCCGGGATCCGCGCCACGCCGGACACCCACGATTTCTCGATCCGTCCCTCCGAGACCCGCCGCGGCGTCATCCACGCCGTCGGCGTGGAATCGCCGGGGCTCGCCTCCTCGCCCGCGACGGCGGAATATATCGTCTCCCTGCTCGAGGCGGACGGTCTGGAACTGCGTCCGCGGGAAAATTATATCCCGACGCGCCGCGCCGACGGGAACCCGAAGCGCTTCGCGGAGATGACGGACGAGGAACGCGCCGCCGCCATCGCGCGCGAGCCGGCATACGGCCGCATCGTCTGCCGCTGCGAAACGGTCACGGAAGGGGATCTGCTCGACGCGATCCGTTCCCCCGTCCCGGCGACGGATCTCGACATGCTCAAGCGCCGGACGCGCGCCGGCATGGGCCGCTGTCAGGGCGGCTTCTGTTCACCGCGCGCCGCCGCGCTCCTCGCGCGGGAGCAGGGCGTGACGCTCGACGCCGTCACGAAATGCGGCGGCGGCTCCTGGCTCGTATGCCGCCGCGAGGACGGAGAGGAGGCGGAAAAATGAAAAAGAAACTGATCGTGATCGGCGGCGGGCCCGCCGGTCTTGCCGCCGCCGTCGCCGCCTGCGACGCCGGCGTCGCCGCCGAAGATATCCTGATCCTCGAACGCGACAGTGAGATCGGCGGCATCCTCAACCAGTGCATCCACGCGGGCTTCGGCCTGCACCGCTTCGGGGAGGAGCTTTCGGGTCCCGAATACGCCGGGCGCTATATCGACATGGTGCGCGAGCGGAACATCCCCGTCGCCGTCGACTGTATGGTGCTCTCGCTGACGGACGACCGTCACGTGTCCTTCGTGTCGCCCGCCACCGGCTTCGTCCGCGCGGAGGCGGACGCCGTCGTGCTCGCCATGGGCTGCCGCGAGTGGACGCGCGGCGCGCTCTGCACGCCGGGCAC
>JAEEGL011787268.1_pt1 | contig 24882 bp, 13 predicted proteins | sample 9134231 | NCBI WGS metagenome assembly JAEEGL01 (sample SAMN16246548, study PRJNA631951) | gut metagenome | biome: gut microbiome; feature: rumen; material: fiber-attached | host: Bos | place: Iran: Karaj | collected 2018-10
AGGTGAAGGACATACGCCGCAGCTTCGGCCTGGGAGGCGCGGAGTCCGTGGAGATCCTGCACGGCATCAATCTTAAGATCTACCAGGGGGAGATGGTGGCCATTATCGGCCAGTCCGGATCCGGCAAATCCACCCTGATGAACATTCTGGGGTGTCTCGACAAGCCCACCTCCGGGGAATACCGCATTTCCGGCGTGGAGACCAGTCAGCTGGACGCCGACGAGCTGGCCCGGCTCCGGAGAGAGTACTTTGGCTTTATTTTTCAGAGATACCACCTTCTGGGACATCTCCGCGCTAATGAGAATGTGGAGATTCCGGCTATATACGCCGGCATCAAAAGCGGCCGCCGGACTGCCCGAGCCGATGAACTCTTAAACAGGCTGGGACTGGGAGATCGTTCCTCCCACCGGCCGGGAGAGCTTTCCGGCGGCCAGCAGCAGCGGGTGAGTATTGCCCGGGCTCTGATGAACGGCGGTCAGGTGATTCTGGCGGACGAACCCACCGGAGCTCTGGATTCCCGGAGCGGCGCCGAGGTTATGGAGATCCTGGAGGAGCTTCACCGGCAGGGCCATACGGTAATTCTGGTTACGCACGATGCCAAGATCGCCGCTCATGCCGGCCGCATTATCGAGATCAAGGACGGCAACATCATTGCCGACCGGGTTAACGAAGGCAAGGCCGTAACCAGAAATCCGCTGTCAGATGCCGACACCGTGAAGCTGAATCCGCATTTTCTGGCGCAGTTCCGCTCCTATGTGGACAGGTTCCGGGAAGCCTTTAAAATGGCGGCCATTGCCATGATCTCCCACAAGATGCGCACCCTCCTGACCATGCTGGGCATTATTATCGGCATTATGGCGGTGGTCAGCGTGGTGGCTCTGGGGCAGGGCGCCAGTCAGAAGGTCATCAATGACATCAGCGCCATCGGCACCAACACCATTTCCGTTTATCCCGGCAAGGACTTCGGCGATATCCGTTCCGGAAAGGTGCAGACCCTGACGGTGCAGGACATGCAGGCCCTGGACAGACAGGTGTTTACCGATGCCATAACTCCGGATCGCAGCAGCTCTCTTTTGAGTCAGTACCGCAGCGTTTCCATCAATGCCACGGTGCACGGCGTCAGCGAGCAGTTCTTCCGGGTCAAGGGCTACGATGCGGCCTCCGGGAGACTGTTCGGCCGGGGAGACGTGAAGGATCTGAGTCAGGTGGCGGTTATTGATGACAAGGCCGCGGAACGCTTCTTCGGCGAAGAGGATCCTATCGGCAAGGTGATTATTTTCGGGAAGCTGCCCTGTCAGATCATCGGAGTTTTGAAGCCGTCGGAGTCCCCCTTCGGGAATGAGAATGCCGTGCATGCCTACATTCCCTACACCACCATGATGTCCAAGGTAGTGCATGAACGCTTCCTGGGATCCATTACCATCAGAGTGCGGGAGGGCATGTCCAACGCCGTGGCTCAGCAGTCAATTGAGCACCTTCTGGAGATGCGTCATGGCTCCAAGGACTTTTTCACCAACAGCTCTGACACCATTATGAAGACCATCACCAAGACCACGGACACCTTTACCTACCTTATCAGCGCCATTGCGGTGATTTCCCTGATAGTGGGCGGCATCGGCGTAATGAACATCATGCTGGTGTCCGTTACCGAGCGCACCAAGGAGATCGGCATCCGCATGGCGGTGGGAGCCCGGCAGAGCGACATTCTGCAGCAGTTCCTCATTGAGGCGGTGCTGGTCTGTCTTCTGGGCGGCACCCTGGGAGTCATGTGCTCCTACGGGGTGGGCTATGTGTTCAGTCTGTTTGTGCAGGCCATCAGCATGCAGTTTTCCACCACCTCAATTATCGCCGCAGTGGTATGCTCCTCGCTTATCGGGGTGATATTCGGGTATATCCCGGCCCGCAATGCCGCAAGATTAAATCCGATAGACGCGCTGGCCCGGGAATAAGGAGATTCTTTTTATGAAGATTTTTACGGAAGCTCTTCTGGCATCCTTTATCGCCGCTGCCGTTTCCGGATGCACGGCCCTGCATTCCTCCTATGAGCGGCCGGAGCTTACGGAATACGCTTTTACTCATGGCGGACAGCCGGCCGGCGCGGAAAAGGGCGAGATTAACCCGGATTTCTGGCTTGCCTTTAACGATCCATATCTGACCGCTCTTACTGAAGAAGCGCTGGCAGCCCGGAACGACTACCGGCAGGCAGTGCTGACGGCCAGAAAAGCTCTCAAGGAAGCCGAGATCACCGATACCAATATGATTCCCACCGTGGATGCTTCTCTGGGATCGGGAGCCTCCCGGCCTCTCAGGCACGGCAGCCACTCCTCCCTTTATGGCAAATCCGGCATCAGCGTCAGCTATGAGGCGGATCTTTTCGGGAGACTTTCCGCGGAGAGAAAGGCTCAGGCTCTTTCCGCCGAAGCTGCTCTTCAGGATGCCCGGGCCGCCCGGCTCAGCATCGCCGGCACGGTGGCCAAGCTGTACTGGTCGCTCTTGTATTATCAGGATGCAATTAAGCTCTACCGGGAGAATCTGGAATCCTCCATGGCCCGGATGAAGCTCATGCAGCTCCGGTATGACAGCGGCAAGATCAGCGAGCTGGATCTCAGCGAATCCCGGGTGGAGGTGGTTACCATGCTGAGTCAGATCCGGGACAACGAAACCAAGCTCCGCAACACTATCAGCGCCATTAACGTGCTCAGAAACCGGGTGCCGGACACTCCGGTGGAAAACCGCGGCACTCTTGAGGACGTTTTTCTGCCCGAGATTAATCCGGGACTTTCCGGCGACGTGCTCCGCTTCCGTCCGGACATGGCGGCTCAGGAGGCCCGGCTGAGGGCTGCGCTGGCTTCCAAGGACAAGGCCCGGCTGGATATGTATCCCCGGCTCTCGCTGAGTCTCGGAGTTTCCGCCGGCGGCAGTACCAATATTGTGGATTTTTTCCGGAATCCGGCAGGATCCATAGCCGGCATGCTGGCCTTCCCGTTCCTGAACTATTATCAGAACAGCCTCCGGGTGGATCTGGCCGAGCTCAGCCGGGACTCCGCTGAGGTGAGCTTTGTGTACAAGTACTACAATGCTCTTTCCGAGGTGCAGCAGGCCCTGAACAATGCCGCCTGGTTCCGGCAGCAGCATGAGTATGAGAGGATGCAGCTGGATCTCCGCCGGAAAAACGAGGAAATGTACCAGACCCGTTATGCCAACGGCAAGGTATCCTTCAAGGATCTGCTGGAAGCCCGGGTAGCCCGGAGAAACACGGAGCTGGCTATTCTGAGCAACAAGGAAAGCATGCTGAACAGTCTTAAGGATCTGGCCATGACCATGGGCGGGTTCTGATCCGCGAACTCAGCATTCCGTTCGGGAAGTTTTAGAAAGTCTCTGCGCCGCGCGAACGCAGGGACTTTTTGTTTCTGCTCTAAGACTGAAGGCTGTCAGTTTTGCTCTCTCTGCCGCATAATTCACGATTTTTGCCGCTATTTTCTGATTTCGTTTAAGTGATTAATGGTATCATTAAAATACGGACTATAGATACAGACACAGATCCGGGTTAGGGCAGCATGCTCAAAAAATACTCCGCAGGGCTTATAATCGGTAAGGCGGAGGTTTCCGGGCTGCCGGACTGGTTCAGAATGGCTGTTAAGATGGCTGATAAATTGTGGGACGGGTTATGAAGCTGCTTCCTGAGGGCATTGGTAAATTCACTGAGATTATTGATAACGATCTTTACTTTGTGGACAAGACCAGATTCATTAAGACCCTGGATGAGTCCGGAAAGCATTTTCTGTTTTTCGTGCGGCCGCGGCTATTTGGCAAAAGCGTCTTTCTGAACATGCTGGAGACCTATTACGATATTGCCCGGAAGGATCAGTTTGAGCGCTATTTCGGGAAGACATGGATTTACCGTCATGTGACGCCGGAGCAGGGGAAATACCAGGTTGTTTATCTGGATTTTTCAAAAGTCAGCAGTGATATTGAAACAGTCGAGGACGATTTCAACGATCTTATCGGAAGAACCATTCTGCGTCAGGCTCAAAAATACAGCAAATACTATGATGAAGATTTTGTGCCTGACATAGCCGGTATTAACACAGCCAAAAACAAACTTGAGCATTTTTGCGCTAAGGCCAATGAAAAGGGTTATCCGGTTTATCTTTTTGTGGATGAATACGATAATTTCACTAATTCCATTCTGACAGAGAAAGGGGAGACCCGATATCATGACATTACTCATGGCACTGGTTTTTACCGTGATTTTTTCAAGGTTGTAAAAAGCAGCTGTCAGAAGGTATTCATGACCGGAGTCTTTCCGGTTACTTTGGATGATCTCACCTCCGGCTACAACATTGGCACGCATATATCACTGACTCCTCTTTTCAACAGCATGGTGGGATTTACCCCGGCTGAAATCCGGGAAATCATTGCCTATTATCATGAAAACGGACTTTTAAGCGGCTATGATCCCGAAAAAATCATCTCCGATATGTCTCTCTGGTATGGCGGCTACAGCTTCTCCGAGGATGCCTTCGGTAAAGGGGATCATGTATTTAACAGCTATATGGTAGCGTCATATCTGTCTCGGTTTGCCATGAACGGAGAACCGCCGGAAGACAAGCTGGTGCAAAATGCTCTTATCAGTTACGATAACATTAAGTTTCTGGTGAATCAGGGGCAGCATTCAGCGAACGATAATGAAACCAGAGAAAGAGAAGCGGTTATCGAAAACCTGATTGCCGGAGAGGAATATGACAGAATCATAGCGAGATGCTTTTCGCCCGAAGCTCTTTTGAAAGGACGCAATTATATTTCCTGTCTCTTTTATCTGGGACTTCTTGCGGTCAGGGGAATCAAAGGGGTAAGTCCGATTCTGGGTATTCCTAATCTCCATGCCAGGATGCAGTATTACGGATATCTGCAGAACAGAGTAAAGCGCGCTCTGGCAGAAGCTGTCCGCAGTATACTGGCTGAAGCCTTTGATGAAGCGGGCTTCTCAGGCAGTATAAAAACTCTTGTCGATGTCATAATCGATTATTGCTTCCGCTATTCCGTAATCAGGCAGAACAAGCCAAGGGATGAACTCGCTCGGGCATTCTTTCGGGCCCTTATGTCATGGACAAATATGTATGATCCGGCACCTGAATTGGAACTTAATCACGGCTACAACGACATCTTTCTTTTCCCGAAAATCGGTTCTGTCGGCGTAGAGCACAGCTATCTCATTGAGCTCAAGTATCTGAAACCCGAAGACTCGGAGGCTGTTAAGAACAAGTACATTGATGATGCCAGAAGGAAACTCCGGGATTATGCGGCGGATCCCAAGAGCAGCGTGCTTGCCAGGGGAACTTCCCTGCACCTCACAGTGATTGTCCTCAGGGGCTTTAAGCTGGAGTTTTTTGAGGATACTGTCCGGAATGAGGCGGAAGGCTCTTGAGAGTAAATCCGGTAATGCGGGGGCTCCTTGCTGCCGGGCTATTTAGAATGATGCTTTAAGTTATGTGGTAATTAAGGAGAGATTATGCAGCTCTTACCAAAAGGAATTAATAAGTTTACAGAAGTTATCGATGAGAACCGATTTTTTGTAGATAAAACCAGTTTCATTAAGACATTGGATGAGTCCGGAGAGAATTTTTTGTTTTTTGTACGGCCCCGGCGTTTTGGCAAAAGTATCTTTCTGAACATGCTAGCGACCTATTACGATATTGCTCAGAAAGATAAGTTTGAGCACTATTTCGGGAAGACCGATATTTACACAAATGTAACTCCTGAGCAGGGGAAATATCTTGTTATCAATCTTGATTTTTCAGAAATTTCCGGAAATGCCGAGAGAGTTGCATCTGATTTTGAGGCCGTTGTCGGCATGGATATTTATGCATGTGCTGAAAAATACTGCAACTATTTTAAAGAAGATTTTTTGGATGTAATTTCAGTGTTGGATTCTGCTAAAAATAAACTTAAGTATTTTTGTCAGCAAGCAAAATCTAGAAATTATCCAGTATATCTGATGATTGATGAATACGATAATTTCACTAATTCCATTCTGACAGAGAAAGGGGAGACCCGATATCATGACATTACTCATGGCACTGGTTTTTACCGTGATTTTTTCAAGGTTGTAAAAAGCAGCTGTCAGAAGGTATTCATGACCGGCATTTCTCCGGTTACGCTGGATGACCTTACCTCAGGCTACAATATTGCCACTCATATTACTCTGGAACCGCTCTTCAACAGCATGCTGGGTTTTACCACGGCAGAAGTACGGGAAATCATTGCCTATTATCAGGAAAACGGACTTTTAAGCGGCTTCGCTCCCGAAAAAATTATCTCCGATATGGCTGTATGGTACGACGGCTATTGCTTCTCTGAGGATGCCTTCAGCAATGGGGATCATGTATTTAACAGTTATATGGTAACAGAGTATCTGTCTGAGTTTGCTTTAAACGGGAAACCGCCAAAAAGCATGCTGGTAGAAAACACTCTTATTGATTACGAAAAGCTTAAGCGCATTATTGCTCTGGATCGGGTTCAGAAGAATGATAACGAGACGCGGGAAATGGTTATCGATAACCTGATTGCCGGAGAGGAATATGACAGAATCATTGCGAAAAGCTTTCCGGCCTCCGGTCTTTTAAAAATCGGCAACTTCATTTCCTACCTGTTTTATCTGGGAATGCTTACGGTCAAGGGGATCAAAGGCGTAAGTCCGATTTTGGGCATCCCTAATCTCAATGTTAAGATGCAGTATTACAGCTATCTTCTGGAAATGGCCGGGGCAAGTCTTGCCAGTAATTTCGATGGCATCATGGTCAAAGCGGTGAATGAAGCTGCTATCTCAGGCAATATCAGAGAGTTTGTCGAAGTCACTGTAAATCATTGCGAGAAGTTTTCCGGAAACCGGCAGCTTAAGTTAAAGGAAGGACTTTTTCAGGCGTTCTTTCTGGCTTTTCTTTCACTTAACCCCATTTATGAGATGGCTCCCGAACTTGAACTTAATCACGGCTACAACGACATCTTTCTCTTCCCGAAAATCGGTTCTGTCGGCGTAGAGCACAGCTATCTCATTGAGCTCAAGTATCTGAAACCCGAAGACTCGGATGCCGTTAAGAACAAATACATCGAGGATGCCAGAAAACAGCTCCGGGATTATGCTGCGGATCCCAAGAGCAGTTCACTCTCCCGGGGAACCTCCCTGCACCTGACCGTGGTTGTCCTCAGGGGCTTTAAGCTGGAGTTTTTCGAGGATACCATCTGGAATGAAAAGGAAGCCTCCTCATAGCAAAATCGGTAATGCTGTGACTCCGCTCTTCCCCGGGGATTTTCCCGGGAAGAGCTAAACCGGCGGCGTTTTCCGGTTATTGAAGATTATCGTCCGGTGCGTTACAATGAAAATGTTCCGGGGTTTTTAAGAACTGCCGCGGCCGGGGTTTCCGGATGGCGGAAAGCATATCATCAGAGGAGCAGTTTGGACAAAATCACCTGTGGCAGCTTGAATACTTTGCGGGAAAAAACTGATAAATGGCCTTTAATACCTACCTCAATCTCAAGTTTGTAGATGCCCTCTACGAGCTTCGGACTACGCCGTTTACCTCCGCGGAGTTCTATGCCGCTACGAGAACGCAGAAATTCGAGACCCTGGCCTTTGTGGCCCGTTCCTTCCGGCAGGATCATGTTACCAACGCCCGGTCTCTGGAGAACTACCTTATCAGGCACCGCGATGTGAATGCCTGGAAGGTGGGAGTCTTCAAGTTCTTTCACGAATACTACAAAACCAATCCCGATTCCCTGATGCACCTCAGCCTCAAAAACGATGCCTCCTCCATGGAGCGGTTTATTGACGGCATTGTCATGAACCCCGATCTGGCTGATTTTTACCGGGAATGCGGTCATGATCCCCATCTGGCATTAAAGTATTCCGTTTCCAAGGTTATCTGCGATGAAAGAAGACTGGGCTGGATGAACCTGTTCTGCGGCAAGTTTCAGTCGCTTCTGGATCTGGACGACGATACCGGCATTATTGCCCAGGATCTGGTGGATCAGATCAACTTCGTGGATGCCGCCTTTGATCTGGGCATGGTTTCCCGTCCGGAGTACGAGGAGCTTATCAATAAAACCGGAGAGCGCATTGTCAGAATGTTTTCCGGCTGGGGCCGCTTTCTGGCGGGCATCCTGCTGTCCCGGCTCTATACCTACTGCATTTCCACGGCGGAAGTGCGCTATCTCCCGGGACAGGCCCAGGAGATCATCGACAACTTTTACCTGGCCTGCAATAACGATCTTTCCCGCCGGCTTCCCGTGCCCACCTGGGAGCATGATGATCTCTCCCTCCTCCGGGACGCCCTGAGACCGTTTGTGGCCGCTGACAAGCTTGATGCCATCTGGAACGGCCTTTCTCCCCGGAGCCGGGATTCCATCGCCAGAATCACCCGGGGCTTTGATATTTACACCAGGTGCATTCTTCCCCGCATTGAGCATACCGGCATCATTCTGTGGTTCCGGGAGTTTTGCAAGTTCGATGAGTTTATTCCCATTTCCTGCGGCTATGATTTCCGGGTGTACTATGATTCCCTGAAGCTGCCTCTGGAGCAGCAGGAATTCCCGGTGTTTATCATGAAGTTCAACATGTTCACCAACCGGGGCGTCTGGAATTTTCATCCGTATAACGGCATTACCTTCCGTCCCTGGCCGGAGAATCTGACGGTTTCCTCGGGACTCCCGGTGAACCGCGGCCTGGGCAATGTCATTCTGCCGGTCTATATCAGGGAAATCGGCTGCGACATCGAATTTCAGCTGCCCTATATGTACAAATGCGATTCCTTTTTTGTGGAAAAGTCTCCCGAGGAGCAGTTCGAGATCATCAAAAAGGATGTGACTGCTCTTATTGAGATCTTTGCGGATTTACCGCAGATATTCCGGGAGTATAATCAGGAGTGCGCCAGCGCTTCCTGAGGCTGAGAGCAGGAAGATGTTCCGTCCCGGGCGGGGGCGTTAAGGGACAGGGGAGATGGCAGTGCGGGAGCTGACAGCGCTGGAAACAGCAGCGCCCCGAAACACGGAGGCCTTAAGATTTTTTTCAGGAGCTTATGATGTCAGATGATTGGGCTTTTTTTATCTGGGTAGCGGTGGTGACCCTGGCCTTTTTAGGCTGGCTTTACTACCTTAGGAAGAAGGGTGAGAAAATGGGCCTGAAGCCTCGGAAGAAGCTGGCGCGTCAGGGCCGGAAGACCACCCAGAAAAAGCTCCGCCGCCACCGCAATCGTTTCCGGAAGTCCTGATGCCAAAGGGTGCCGCGGTCTGAGGCCGGCTTTGGCGTTTTTTGCGTTTTCCGTTAATTTTCCAGTCTTTTTTTTCTGAAGTTTGTCATGCCTGAAATTCATTCTCCTGTGTCCCGCATTGTTACCAGTCCTTTCGTAAAGGCCTATGCCCGGTTTACCCTGTCCGCTGTCCGGCGGCTGATTTCCCGCGCCGCAGCCCGGAAGCCGGATTACGTTCCGGATTCCGGCAGCATGCTGTACGTTGCCGCCAGCTGTCTTCCCTATCATGTATCCGGCTATACCAGCAGAACCCGGGAGGTGCTTCGGGAGCTTTCGGAGCAGGGCATCCGGCTCCACGCCCTGACCCGGCCGGGCTACCCCTGGGATCGCATTGACGCTCTTAATGCTCCCGAGACCCAGCGGGATCCCCGATATCAGACCGAGCTCCGGGAGGCCAGCTCCGATGGCGTTACGGCGGTAACGGTTATCGACGGCGTTCCCTATGACCACATTCCGCATCCGGTTAATAACATGCCCACGGCTATGTATGTGAAAAGGGCCGCGGTTGTTCTGGAGCGCTATCTCAGAGAGCACCGGATATCCTGCGCCCAGGCCGCCTCCAATCATGTGAACGCTCTCCCGGCCCTGATTGCCGCAAAACGTCTGGGCATTCCCTTTCATTATGAAATGCGTGGGCTCTGGGAGCTGACCCGGATCTCCCGGGTTCCTGAATACGAGAAGTCTCCGCTGTTCAGGCTAGGCCTGGATCTGGAAGCCCTGACCGCCCTGAACGCCGATAAGGTGCTGGTGATTTCCCGGGCCATGGGAGATTACATCGCGAAGAACTGGGGCGTGCCTCAGGATAAAATTTTCCTGCTCCCCAACTGCGCCGACATTAACCGGATCCGCCCTGATGCCACGGAAACTTCCCCGTCTTCCGAGAGCGGCCCCTTTGTTATCGGCTATGCCGGAAGCCTGGTGGTTTACGAAGGGCTGGAAACCCTGATCCGGGCCGCCCGGATGCTCCGGGATCGGAACCTTTTCTTTGTTATCCGCATTATCGGGGACGGCGAGTACCGGAAAAAGCTGGAGGATCTGGTTCAGGAGCTGGAGCTTTCCGAGTGCGTGGAATTTCTGGGGCGGCTTCCTCCCGACGAAGCCCGGAAAAGACAGGGCGACTTTCATGTAGTGTGTCTCCCCCGGGATCCCTATGACGTCACCAGAATCGTCCCTCCCATCAAGCTGGCCGAGGCCATGGCCAAGGAGAAGGCCGTGATCGTGCCGGATCTTCAGGTATTCCGGGAGGAGCTTTCCGAAAGCGGCAACCCCGAGGATTCGGGCTGTCTCTTCTTCAAGTCCGGGGATCCCGAAGATCTGGCAAGGGTGCTGGAGCGCTGCATCCTGGATCCCGCCATGCTGGAGGAGCGGGGCCGCCGGGCCCGGGCCTATGTTTCCAGTTACCGCCAGTGGGGGAGCTTTATCGGTAATGCTCTTCCCGGAAATGCTGTTCCTTAGTCCGCTGTCCTGAGCCCGCTTTCCCGCTTGGAGCTCTCCCGTTTCCTTCAGGGGACGGGCGGGGCAAAATCATGTATAATCACACCGTTTTTTTTGGCCCCTTCCGGGATCCGGGACGGGCATCATGAACTAAGTACTGAATAACAAGGACTTTCGCGCTCCGCTGTTTCCGCGCTATGCCACGCCATATCCAGATGTATCCGGCATAACAGAAGCGTCAGCGGCCGCGGGAGAAAATGCGCGCTTATGCTTGGAACTCTCATAAGAACAGTAAGGAAGGTCTGCTACTCCTATCCGGAAATCAGAGAGGATATTCCCGGATGCGGCCAGTTTGCCGATCTTAAGGTGGCTCTCCTGACCGATTATCTTACTTCCCTTAATCTCAGCTATGAATGCCGGGTGCGCTGTCTCACCCGCAGCAATTTCCGGACGGTGTTAAGAGAGTGGCGTCCGGACTTTGTTTTTGTGGAATCCGCCTTCCACGGCTACCGCTGGGACTGGAGCTACTGCCTTCCTAAACAGAGTCCGGTATTCGGCCGTTATACCCTGAAGGATTTCCGCGCTCTGGCGGCAACGGCCCGGGAGCTTCATATCCCTCTGGTATTCTGGAACAAGGATGACGGCGTGTTCTTTGAAGCCTTTATCGAGGTGGCCAGGCTGTGCGACTACCGTTACACCGCGGATGAAAACTCCGTGCCCCGGTACCGGGAGGCACTCTCCAATATGAAGGATGCCTCCGGGAACAGCTCTCACGCCGGGCTTCTCATGATGGCCTACCAGCCGGCTATTCACAGCTTTAACGGCTTTAATTTCACCAAAAAGAGCATGTGCTTTGTGGGCTCCTACTACCGCAAGATCCTGAACTCCCGGCGGGCCACCATGGATGCTATATTTAAAACCTGCGAATCTCAGAGCCTTCCCCTGGACATCTATGACCGGAACAGCAGCAGACTCTCCCGTTTTTATGAATTCCGCTATCCCAGCTTCAGTCATGTTACTGTTCATAATGCGGTGCCATACCAGAAGACTGCGGATCTCTATCATGAGTACAACGTTTCCCTTAACATAAATTCCGTTACCGATTCCCCCACGATGTTTTCCAGAAGAATGCTGGAAATTATGGGCTCCGGCGGCATTATGGCCACCAACCCGTCACGGGCGGTTAACGCGCTTTTCAAAGACTACTGCACGGTAATAGGTTCGGAGGAGGAAGCCCGGGATGTTCTCCCGGCCATGGTGGCGGCCCCGTCTCCCGAGCTTCTGGAAAAGGCCGAGGCCGGATACCGCTTTGTCCGGGAAAAGTTCACCTGGGAAAAGCGTTTTACCGAGCTGGCCGAGGCCGGGGTGTTCTGAAGCAGCCTATGTTTTTCCTTCTCGTTTCACTGGAAATTATGCTTACCGCCATGGCGCTGGCCTTTATGCTGATGACCGGCTATGAGCTTATGTCCGGGCTTAAGACTTCCCGCAGCAAAAAAGAAGAGCCTGCTGAAGCTCCGGCGGAGCCTTCCGGAAGCGGCCCCCGGAAGCCAGAGCTTATTTCGGACAGCGATCTTCCTGAGGCTGCGGTGCTTATTCCGGTGTGCAATGAGGTTACCGCCGTTAAAAGACTGATATCCGCCGCGGTCAGACTGGATTATCCCCGGGATCGGCTGGAAATTCTGGTGCTGGATGATTCCCGGGCTGAGAATGCGGCGGTGATCCGGGAGTTCACGTTACAGCAGGCGGAGAGCTTTCCCTTTCTAAGATACCTCTCCCGGGGGAATCGGGAAGGCTTCAAGGCCGGTAATATCGCCTACGGCATCAGCTCCTCCCGGGGCAGCCTGATTGCGATTTTTGATGCCGATGCCGTGCCGGCGGCGGACTTCCTTAAGGTTACGGTGCCGTATTTTGTCAGGGATGCCCGGGAGCGAGCCTCCGGGGCTGAGTCCCGCCGGCCTCTGGGTTTTCTCCAGACCTCCATTGTGTTCGGGAACGAGGGAGAGAACTTTATTACCAGATTTCTGGGCCTTGAGGTATCCCACAAGAACTCCATGACCGAGAGCCAGCGCTCTCATGACGAATATGCCTCTCTTACCGGCTCCTCCTGTGTCTGGCTCCGGGAGTGCATCAGTTCCGCCGGGGGACTCTCCGCGCAAACCCTTACCGAGGACGTGGATCTCTGCTACCGGGCGCAGCTTCTGGGCTGGCGTTACGAGTATGTGACGGAAACGGAAACCCGGGAAGAGCTTCCCAATACCGTAGCCGCCATGAGGGTGCAGCGGCATCGCTGGGCTCTCGGGCTTATCGGAAACGCCTTTCTCTATTTTAAGAAGGTGCTGGCTTCGGACTTTTCGGTAAAGAAGAAGCTCGCCGCTCTCACAGTCATGTCCCAGAGCTTTATTCTGTCCAGCTTTTACTTGCTGCTTTTGGGTTCTCTCCCCATGGCCTTATGCGCTCGGGAGCAGGGATGGTATTTTCAGGTACTTTGTGTGACTCTTCTCATGGTTACCGTTATCTGGGCCGTGAACAGCATGGGGGGCAGCGCCGGCAAAAAAGCCCCGGAGGCCGGATCATCCCAAAGCGATACCCGGGAGAGCGATACCCGGGAGAGCGCCACGCCGGACAGTCAATCCCCTGACAGCTTAGATCCCGCTCCGGAAAAAGCTCAAAAGGAGACTCCGCAAGTCCGGAGAGGCTTTCTGGAATATTTCGGGTATGTGCTCCTGTATTTTCCGCTGTCCCTTTATTACTTTATTGCACTCCTGGAGAACCTTATCGGGATCCGGGGGAGCTTTGTACCCACCCCAAAAAGCGGTTCCTCGTTTATCAAACGGCCCCGGATCGGCCTTTTTCTTCTGACTTTGGAATACTTTTCTCTTATTTACTCGTTAATTACCCTGACTGTGAGTATAATCACGGGGAGCGGCTGGACAGTCTTTTACGCTTCCCTTACCGCTATGGGTTTTTCATTGTCTCTGTCGCTTCCCCTGTTCCTGCGGGGCAGATCGGCCCCTGAGACTGACAAGGCCTCTAAGGGCTGAGTTTTTCCGGACACATTAAAAATGACTGATTATAGAAATCCCCGGCACGTGGTGATCACCGGATCTACCGGTGAAATCGGCGGCGCTTTGGCTTTGGAATATGCCGCTCCCGGGGTCAGGCTCACTCTTACCGGGAGAAAGGAAGAGCGTCTTAAGGAGCTGGCTTCTCAGTGCGAGAGCAAGGGCGCCCAAGTATCTTGGAAGACGCTGGATGTCTGCGATGCCCCCATGCTTAGGAGCTGGATCCGGGAGACGGATGCGGAGAATCCGGTGGATCTCCTTATCTCCGCCGCCGGCCGGAATACCCAGATCGGGGAAGACTTTTCCATGGAGCCCTATGACGAGGTCGAGTCCCTGGTGCATATCAATCTTATGGCCAACCTCGCTCTCATTGACGCTCTGGTTCCGGAAATGCGGCGGCGGAAATCCGGTCATATTGCCATTGTGGCTTCCCTGGCCGCCTATTACGGTCTTGTTTACACGCCCACCTACTGCGCCACCAAGGCGGCCCTGAAATCCTACGGCACCTCATTAAGAGCTCTGCTGGCTCCCGAAGGGGTGGGGGTCAGCGTGATCCTCCCCGGCTATGTGGATTCCCCCATGTGCCGGGCCATGCCGGGCCCCAAGCCCTTCCTGATGAAGGCAGACAAGGCGGCCCGCATTATCAGAAAAGGCCTTTCCAAAAACCGGGCCCGCATTGGCTTCCCGTTTCCGCTGAATCTGGGGATCTGGTTCCTGTCCTTTTTCCCGTACTTTCTGGCGGCTCCTCTGGCGGCTGTTTTCGGGTACGGCAGAAATGGCCGGAACAGCGGCCAGACAGGATCAACGGGTAAATGATGATCTTTTCCGGTACCCTTGCATCCAGCCTTCCTGACAACGCGGCTCTTATCCTGGCAGCCGTGCTTCTGGCTGCTTTTTCGGGCATGGTTATTCAGAGTCTGGCGCTCCCCCGGAGAAAAACCTCCGGCCGGGGAGAACCCGCAAATTCCGGAGCTGCTCCTGCAGGAAAATCCCGGCACCTTCTTCTTCAGCTTTCCCTTTACAGCTTTCTTGCGGCCTTTATCTTCCTCATTCTGGGGAAGATCTGGTTTTCCTGCGCGGTGGCGGCTCTTCTTATCCTGGTCTTAGTGGTTATCAATAACGCCAAATACCGGAGCTTAAGGGAGCCCCTGGTGTTTTCCGATTACGACTACTTCACTGATTCCTTCAGATTCCCGCGGCTCTATTTTCCGTTTCTGGGGATCTCCGGAGCTTTGGGGCTGATTCTGGCTGCTGCCATTGCCATTACCGGCTGGAGTCTGGAGGAGTTTTCCGGAAATCACTGGAGCCTTTCCGGAGATCTTCCGGTAATTGCCTTTATCCTGCTTTTTTCCGGAGCCGGGATCTGGGGGTTCGGGAGAGAACTTCCGGGAAAGCTTTCCCTCCATCCCGGAACGGATCTGGTAAACCACGGCTTTATCCCTATGCTGTACGGCTATATGCTCCTGTACCTTAAAAACCCTCCGGGGGCATCTCCCTTCGGAGAGCCCGGAGCAAGCTCCGGACTCTCCGCAGGGAGACCGGAAGAAAGCAAACAGAAGGAAAGCAAACAACAGGAAGAAAGCGAACGGGAAGAGACCAAACAGAAAGACGAAGAAAAGGACACAGAAAACAACAAAGTCCGGGGAAAGGGCGGTTACCTATGGAGCGATCCTCAGGAAAAGCCGGATCTTATTGCCATTCAGAGCGAGTCATTTTTTGATCCTCGGGTTCTTTGTTCCGGAGGGGAGTCTCAGGTAATGGCCGCATCAGGGAAGATTCCGGGACAGCCCCAAAGTTCCCCCGGCCTTCCCGGCATCAGAAGGGATATCCTCGGAGTTTTTGACGGTATTTCCCGGGAAGCCTGTTATGCCGGACTTATGGAGGTACCGGCCTTCGGAGCCAATACCATCAGGACGGAATTCTCCTTCCTCACCGGAATTCCCCCGGAAGAAATGGCGGGGCATCAGTTCAGCCCCTACCAGATCTCCTCCCGTTCCTGGGAGACGGCTTCCCTGACCTCCTTCCTGAAAAAGCGGGGCTACCGTACCGTCTGCATCCATCCCTTCTATGCAGGGTTTTATCACCGGGATATTATCTTCAGAAAATGGGGCTTTGATGAATTTCAGGATATCCGGAGCTTTGCCGGCATTTCCCCCGATCCTGATAATTCCGGCCCTTATATTGCGGACAGGGATCTTCTGGATCGGGTGCTCTCCCGGTATCAGGATCTTAAAAGGGAATCCCCGGCCCCGGTATTCATCTTTGTGATCACTATGGAAAACCACGGCCCGCTTAATCTGGAGCGCATTACTCCGGAAAAGGCGGCTTCATATTTTGATGTCCGGGCAGAGGCTCAGGCGGGACAGGAGCCTTCCGGCCGGGCTCTAACCGAGCTTGCCATTTATCTCCGCCATCTGGAAAACGAGGATGCCCTGCTGGAAAGACTTACCGGATTTCTGAACCATGAGGAGCAAAGGGCCGTGCTGACCTTTTACGGAGACCATGTGCCGATTCTCACGGAAACCTACAAGGTCTGCGGGGATCCGAAAGGTTCGGTGCCTTATTTTGTGTGGCAGAACCGGAGTCTCAGAGAAAGCCTTAAGAGCTCCGAAAAAGACCATCCCGCAGGAATGTGCCGGGTTTCGGATCTGGGAGTCCGGACTCTCAGCGCCATGGGCTTTAGCAGGGAAAGCAGGCAATAACGGATGAAGATCAACAGGAACAGAGACAAGGAAAACAGAAACAGAGAAGGGTAACAGGGCAGGCGTAAAGCTCTTCCCAAAAAGAAACTCCCGGCGAGGCAGGGCCTTTCCGGGAGTTTTGCTTTAAGGGATACACTTCTCTCAGGAAGATCTTACTCAGCTCCTGCTTTCTCCCCCTCTTTTCCGGCCAGTATTTTCCGGTAGATCCGGTACGGCAGGCAGGAAAGCAGCACCCAGAGTCCGGCGGTAACCGCATTGCAGATGAAGATAATGATGATCCACTGCACCATGGTCAGGCCGGCAAAGTCCCAGGAGGCATCGCCGCAGATCCCGGTGGGAGCGAATACCGAGGGCAGCCATTCGTCCAGCTTGAACCAGGAGGGGAATTCCGCAAAAAAGCCGCAGGTTTCGGCAAAGGGATCATCCTTGGTAAGCTCATAGCCTCGGTGCTCCCAGGATATCAGAAGGCCCTTTATGGAGGACATGAGCCAGATGATTACCGCGAGAATTCTCACGATGAAAAACCGGGGAGCAGTGACACCTAAAAGGGCGGCCACCCCGAAGAACATAAAGCAGGCTCTCTCATAAACGCATTCAATGCAGGGATTGAGATGAAGCACATACTGGAAATAGAGTCCGCAGGCTTCATAAAAAATAAATCCCAGAAAAAGAAAGGCCCAGAAAAGCCGGCTGTGGGGGAACCACAGGGTAATGAGAAAACGGCGCAGTGATTCTTTCACGTCTAAGTCTCCTGAAATAAAACTGCCTCATTATAGCCCTTTACCGGGAAAAATCAGATTCAGTGGCCTTAAAATGTGAGTTTCAGCCTTGCGGGGCCGCTGTTACCAGAAGTTCCGGTTTTCCCTTGACGTTCAGCGGGCAGATACTCTTCCTGACATGGCGCTTGCCGCAATTCTCAAGCGCCCCGGATAGTATTTCAGTTATTGAAACCTCAGTACTAAATCTTGTCTCCATGACTATTTCATTTCGTTTTCAGCGGGTTTTAGTGAAGCCGATCCCATGTGCAAAAGTTTCTAAAGGCCAAAAATTTTAGTAACGCCTTATTTTTTTTATACTCTATCTGGCTAGGGCTTTTTCAGGTATGCGGCTCTTTTGCAATCTGAAATGCCCCCATAAATCAGAGCATTGTTAAGGCATTATCAGGGGCTTGTCAGGGCGAAATTGCGTTTGGTGACCTTTCATGAATTCCAGTCAGTTAAATTTTCTGAACAGATATGAGAAGCGGAAGTACTTCGATGTAGGGGAAAACGGGATACCGGTCTCCAAGATCAGCAAAAAGCTGATTAGCGGCATTTCCGGCATTCTGCTCAAGGAGGAGTCACCGGAGGTGAAGGAACGCTTTGCCTGCCTTTTTGCCATACAGAACACCGATGCCAGATATATTACGGCGTTGATACCGGAGACCGTAAAAACAATTACCTCGGTTACCAGACTTTCAGAGCTTCCCGAAAATGAGCAGATTGCGGTTAAGGAAGCCACTGGACGGGACTTTGCTTTTCTGGCATTCAAGGCCGAAAAAATTATTGAGCGGAAGTCCGCAAGTCCGGATCAGAAAAGATTCGCCTCGTTTTTCTATAACCCCAAAGCCGCCAAAAATCTCGGCGCTTTTCTGCATCTTCCGGAGGATGCTGACAACATTTTTATCGTAAACGGCTCTATTGTGGTGGTGGCTCTTTACGGCTATGACAATATTCAGAACTATGATAATCGTTTTGGGAAAGGTTATGGCGCAGGGCCGGAAGCCCGTCCGGAGCAGGGCGTTTCCGACGGGGAATGGCAGGATTACCACCCTTTTCAGGACTATATTGCTGATGATGAGAATTTCGATAATGTTTCATACCAGCCTGAAGAGGTTTCATGCTCTGTTCCGGAGAGCGATGTTCTGGAACGCCCTGGATCAGGGGAGACCGGGGACGCCGCTGAAAGAGATGAAGGGAGATCTGCAGATAGCAGCTTCGGTCATAACGAGTCGTCCGGTGAATTTCCATTCAACCTGACCGAAGATGATGTTAACGACAGAGTTCGTGCCTCGGATAACGGCAATAATGGACGTGATTCTGACTGGATCGAGAATTCGGAGACACGGGAGGATTCAGAAGATCATAGCGATATTGATGCCAAATCCGGATGTCTTTTTCCGTTCGGGAAAAACGGCACCGAGGATTCTAAAGATGCTGCGGATTCTGAAAAATCTTCTGATGCTGAAAGATCCTTCAATTCAGAATCATCATATGGCACCGAAAATATATACGAATCCGAGTTTTCCCGGGTATCTGAGTCCTCCGGGTCTTCTGGAGCTTCTGAATCCTCTGAGTCTTCTGAGTCTTCTGGGGCTTCTGAATCCTCTGAGTCTTCTGAGTCTTCAGGGGCTTCTGAATCCTCTGAGTCTTCAGGAGCTTCTGAATCCTCTGAATCTTCTGAATCCCAGGTGAAATCAGAAGATAACACCCAGAAAAATACAGCACATGATCAGGATGATTCCTGGTGGAAGGGATGTCTTACCGCTTTGCTTATTCTGCTGGCGCTGCTTTTGCTTATCGCCCTTATTTACTGGCTGCTCTGTCTGTATGTTTGGAAGACTGATCCGACATACATTTTCATACACCCTCAACACCGTGAAACTGTTGTGGTGGAGCAGGACGGAAACTCCCTGCCTGCTCAGGTGAATGCTGATGGAAATCATGCAGTTCCTGATACTCAGGAGGGACGGCCAAACAAGACGGAACAATCGGGAATTGTTTCTTCTCATCACACGGTAATGGAACCGCCGGAGGCTGCTCTGGCAGATCATACCGAAAGAGCCGGAAGCGGATATTCAGATTCCGTTGTCAGTCATGCGTCAGATGTGAACAGGACTGGTAATCGGGATACCTCCGTGAGGGACGGAGGTGTTCAGAGCAATACCGGCTATTCAGGTAATTCAAGTGATTATTTCAGATCGGAAAATGCCGGTTCGTTTTCCGATTATTCAGTGTTCAGAGAATCTGAGGATAGCCGGCAGAGCGGCAATATCTCACGTGATTCTGACAATGTGACACAGGATTCAGATTTCAGAAAAGATGTTCGCAATGACGAAATAGGCAGGCAGGTTTCATCCTTGAATGTTACTGCGGTAACTGATTCTCGGCAGAATTCTGCTGACAACAGAATGGCGGGTACGTCTCAGGATGCCAGTTCGGTCATATCGCTGGATGATCAGACGCTGGATGATCAGAACAAGCCGAACAATTCCCTGAATACTGACAGTGTTCAAAACAGTGATACGGGTTCATATTCTTTAAAAGACTATTCCGGGGCTGAAAACTCGGATTCTTCTGCTGATCATCCGTTTGGCAGGGAATTGAATCAGGAATTACAGGAGAGGAATGCTGAGAATTCATCCGAAAAACAGGGGCAGGATACGGGCGTCCGGGGGAATGCCGGCACCGATATTGAAAGACCTGTAACTGATAAACCGCAGAGCCTCCCTTTGCATCAGGGGCTGGGAGTGTTTGACTGGCATGTGACGGCAAGAGGCCAAACAGCAGATGGAAAGACCGGAGTGGATTTCCGCCTAACGAGCAGGGACAATCGGATTTCGTGTAATTCCAGGGGGAAGTTAACCAGAAATGAAGTTCTGAAAGCCGATGAGTATGAAGTTCATAAGGTTCTTATCGGGCAAGGCTGCAGCAGTTTTGATCTTGATTATATGCCCGAAAAAATAACCTGCTATGACAAGGATGCTCCTTTTTGTCAGATTAAAAGTTTTTCAGAATCGAAGGCTCGATCCGGCAAGGAAGACAATGTGTATTTGCTGTATCCGTATTTGAAAATGACTAAGGAATGACAATGATCCCGGAAATTGAAAGAAAATTATCAGCAACAGACAAGGTAAATCTTTTTCAGGATACTGGGGTGCAGTTTCTGGACTTTGATATTGACTTGTCTGACAAGGATACCCGTGAGCTTTATGAAATATTCTGCTTCAGCAAAGGCGATATGCACCTTTGCGAGAAGGTCAGACCTCATGAGTTCAATGATGATTCAAATCAGGAAAGATCAATATTTGACAGCATCTTCAGCGAAATAGAGAAAGACAAGCACTCTCATGCCCCGGAAAATCTTGCAAAAAAGCAGAATGCCGGTAAAACAGAATACGAGGATCTGGTAAATTTCAAAACATACCCCGCAAATACTGTTTTTGAAAAGGTTGATCTGGAGGATGTCCTGAAGGCATTTGAGAGCCGCTGGATTCCCTTGCCGTATTATCTGAGCACCGACAGCGCCGGGCATTTTTCTCAGGAGCCGCTCAACTGGTGCCGGGGGTATTTCAGAAAGATTGCCGAGCATAAATACCGTCTTGTCGTCGCCTTTGACACCACGGTGAGGGATGATACTCAGTCCGGCCTGGAGAACCATTTTCTGCAGCAGAAGCATATCAATAACGGCTCGGAATACCGTCTCTGCAGCGATTTTGCCGCGATTTACAACTTTGCCAGGGCATCCTTCTTTGCTCCGGTGCTTCAGGAACTCTGGGAAGAACATATGAAGAGGGAGGATTATTCCCAGAAAAAGATCGAGAACGGCAAAACAGACCGGGTTTATATCGGATACTATCAGGCGTTTCTGAAAATCCTTCAGGAGCCGCGTTTTGTCGGTTTTCCCAGAATCAAGATGGAACCCTTTGGTGACATAAAGGCGGCTGTTAATGTTTCTCTGGTGCTGGATATCGGAAACTCCCGGGTTTACGGCCTGCTCCTTGAGGGGGAGGAGGAACTGAAATCATCGTATTCGCTGATTTTACGGGATCTTGATGACCCCACCCAGATATATGATCATCCGTTTGCAAGCTCCGTTGAGTTTGCCGAGCCTTCGTTTTCCGTGCAGTACAAAAATCTGGGGTATACCAATTTTCAGTGGCACTCCATGGTACGCACCGGCGATGAAGCCATGAAGCATTCCTGTACTCTTCTGGGCAATGAATCGCAGTCCGGAATGTCCAGTCCTAAAAGGTATCTGTGGGATGCGGACGAGGTGAAATATGAGTGGCATGTGAATCAGAATACTCTGGAAAATCCGGAGGATGATATTACGGCCATGAATGATGAGATAACTCAGCACATAACCAGCAGCGGTGCTCCGGTGTATGACAGCGAGAGCGGCATGGGTGCCTTCAGCGCCAATTACAGCCGAAGCTCTCTCATGACTCTGCTGCTTCTGGAAATCATCGCTCAGGCGGAAATGCAGATTAATAGCCCTCAGTCTCGCTGGAGAAGAGCGCAGCGGGATAATCCCCGTATTATCAGTAATATTATTCTTACCGTTCCTCCCGGAATGCCGCTTCAGGAAGTGGAAATCTTCAGAAGCAGGCTTTATGAGGCGCTGGCAATTTACTGGAGAACGGCAAAATGGGACAAGTCCAATGTTAATGACAAGCCTGATTTTAAGAGCGCTGAGGTCTGGCCGCCGTATCCGGAATGCGAGATCAAGTGGGACGAAGCCTTTTGCAGCCAGACGGTGTTCTTATACAACGAGATAAACAGCAAGTATTCCGGACATGTGGACGATTTCTGGCGGGTCAACAGCAGGGAGGCTCTGGTAAATCCCGATGCCGAAGAGAAGCGGGTTACTATTGCCACTGTTGATATCGGCGGAGGCACCACGGATTTTGTGGTTAATGATTTCGTTTTCAGCAACGGTAACATGATTATTCCGGAACAGCGTTTTCGGGAGAGCTTTAAGATTGCCGGTGATGAGATCCTGCTTAATCTGATTCAGACCTTCGTGATTCCTTCAATTGCGGGCTATATGGAAAGCTTCGGTCTTTCAAAGAACTATATCAGCGATTATCTGGAACGGCATCTTGGAGGCAGTCTGGGAGATAAATCCATCCAGGCCAGCACCAACAGAAAGCAGCTTACTCTGGAGCTTTTTTATCCGCTGTCCGTGGCCATTATCAAGGCCTATCAGAACTATGGCACGGAAAAGTTCGAGGACATCGGCGGTAAAACCTTCCGGGATATTGTGTTTAAAAAGAATGCACATCTGTCAGAAGAGGTGAAAACTTCTCTGGCCAAGGTTGATGATTTCTTTTCCGCAGAGCTCAGAGAACGTATCGGCAGAAAAGATGTTTCAATATGGAGCGTGATTCTGGATTTGGATTTCCGGAGGATGCATGGCTATCTGGTTACCATGAAGAAGTTTGATATCTGCACCAAGGCCATATCCTTTATTGCCGAGGTGGTTAACAAGTATCACTGCGATATTCTCCTGCTCTCCGGTCAGCCTTCCACGCTTCCCGGCATCATGCAGGCCTTCAGGAATCAGGTAAATCTGCCGCCGTCCCGCATTATTCAGATGTCTTCGCTGCGTATCGGAGACTGGTATCCCGATGCCCGGGGCGGACGCATTAAGGATCCCAAGACCGCCGTGGCTGTGGGAGGCATGATTGCCTATATGTGCGAAAAGTCTCGGCTGTCTAATTTCTATCTCAAGGTTGGCATGTGCCGGCTGTCGTCAAACATTCACTTTATCGGCAGTCTGGACTCTTCCGGAGAACGCATTCTCAATACTCCGAACACTCTCTTTTATGAAAACGTGGACCTGGAGCCCTCGAGCAGCTACAAGTTTGACAAAACCTTCAAGGTGCCGGGAAAGATGATTATCGGAAGCCGTCCGGTATCCATCGAGCGATGGCCGGCCTCTCCTCTGTACAAGCTCACCATTTCCGAAGAGCTTTCCGCAAAGCTGACCAGTGCCAAGGATGCCTGCATTGAGCTTTCTCTGGCCCGGCCGGAAAACGAGGATTATGACAAGGGACGCTACCAGAGGGATGCACTGATCCTCAGGGATAATGCCAAGGTACGGAGTTCAGACCGGGAGCAGAAGGATATTGAGGTCATAACCGAAGGCGAAGATGCCAACGTATTTTTGAAGCTTTGCACCATGCCGGACAATAAGCTTGGCGAGAATGCCTTCTGGCTGGACAGCGGTATAGTTTATCGGGAGTAAAACATGAGCAACTTAGATGCAGACAGGCTTGAGGAGCTCTGGAGTCAGGTTAATTCCAATTCCAGGAAGGCCCGGAAATGGGTTGAAGGTCTGGCCAAAAGCAATGCCAAGGTCAAGGCTTCCGAAAAATCCCTGACCTATGAGGCCTGCAGGGCGATTTATGAAGCCGAAAAAATGGCGAGAATCTTTGAGAACCGTCCGGGAATCGGTCTTTTTGGTGAATCTCAGGCCGGTAAATCCTATCTGGTATCCGCCATGGCCTCCGATGAATCCAACAGCCTTATGGTGAAGCTGGGGGATGAGAGCATAGACTTTGTGCATCGGATTAACCCCCAGGGGAGCGGCAAGGAGTCTACTGGGCTTGTTACCCGTTTTACCAGAAGCAGTTCACGGGATGCAGCGGACAGAAAGTTTCCGGTACGGCTGGTGTTTCTCTCCGAGTACGAAGCTGTGATGATTTTGGTTAATTCCTTTTATGCAGACTTTGAGGATACCAATACCGCTGTTGCTGAAAGGATTGAGGATAATCTGGATGAGATGTACGAAGACCTGAAACAGTGTCAGAACACTGATACCAGGCTGTCCGACATCGGCATTATCCTGCTTCAGAACTATATCTCCTCCAAGTACCAGTTTCTGGACAAATATCTGGGGGAAAAGTACTGGGATTTCGGGCGCCGGAAGGCAATTCACCTGAAAATTTCCGATCGCGCCAAATATTACGAGGTGCTGTGGGGGCGGAATCCGGTGTTTACCCGGCTTTTTGTCAGACTGGCCACGGTGCTGGAAAAGCTGACCAACCCTTATGCTGTTTATGCGCCTGTTGATGCAGTGGTTGCTTCCGGAGAAAAGATCTCCCTTATCAACGTTGATGCCCTGAAAAATCTCCGTAATGAAAAGCATGAGAGAGATCGGGAGATAGAGGTCAGAATCGGCGGGGAGAACTTTTACATTTACGAGAGCGACCTTGCCGCATTGACAGCCGAGATCTCCATGCCGGTGGAAAAGCCCCGGTATGACATTATCAAGAACAATGACATTCTGGATTTTCCGGGATACCGCGGCCGGTTGGATCGAAAGCTGGAGGATCTGAACTCCAATACGGATCTGGTGGCGGAAGCATTTCTGAGAGGGAAAGTGGCGTATCTTTTTGAAAAGTATACCGAAAACTATGAGCTTAACGCGCTGATCCTATGCACTGCTTCCGACAGTCAGATTAATTCTCCCCAGATTGAAAAGGTGATTACCTCCTGGATCAACCAGACGCAGGGCAAAAACAGCAAGGATCGCGCTCTCCATAGCTGCGGCCTCTTCTGGGCTTTGACCAAGTTTGATAAGCGCATTGTGGATGACCTTGATAAAGAGGAG
>JAEEGL015749557.1_pt1 | contig 24882 bp, 14 predicted proteins | sample 9134231 | NCBI WGS metagenome assembly JAEEGL01 (sample SAMN16246548, study PRJNA631951) | gut metagenome | biome: gut microbiome; feature: rumen; material: fiber-attached | host: Bos | place: Iran: Karaj | collected 2018-10
ACGATCCCCGCCAGACCATCGCGCACAACTGCTTTTTGGATGAGACGGCGACCACCGAGAGCTACACTCGCTCCCAACGCGACGCCCTCCCGATGTCGGCGGGCAACCACGACCACCAGGATCAGGGACAGTTCCAGATCTTCTATAAGGGGATGGGCACGGCCGACGCCGGCGCCTCCGACAGGTACAATTCCCAGCACCGGAACAACTATCACCGCCAGACCATCGCGCACAACTGCGTTCTGGTCCGCGCGCCCGGCGAAACCGGCATCGGCGACAGCGGCGGACAGAAGAAGATCGGCGGCGACGAGATGTCCCCGTCGGGTTTCAAGAACGACGCGAAGTCCAAGACCGGCGAGGTGATCGGCGTCAAGTACGCCTACGCCGACAACGCGAAGACAAAGCCGCTCTACGCCTACGTGGCGGGCGATATTTCGACGTCCTACGATTCGGGGCGGGCGAGCAAGGTCGTGCGCAGGATGCTCGCGGTCTACGATACGAAAAACGCCGACGTTCCGCTCTACTTCTTCGTGTTCGATAACGTGACGGCGGCAAGCAACTCGCTTGAAAAGGTCTTCCTGCTCCACACGAGGACCGAACCGACCGTCTCGGGCAAAACCGTGACCGAGGTCAACGGAGAGGGCAAACTGGTGCTTCAGAACGTGTTCGGCGGCGACTCGATCGTAAAGATCGGCGGCGAGAACAACAACTACAACGTCAACGGCGAACAGGTCGCGGCGAAGGCGGACTCCACCAGCCGCGAGGACGGGTACTGGGGACGCGTCGAGATCACGACCAGCGGCGCCAAAGCGCAGGAAATGCTGAACGTGATGTACGTCTCGGACGCCGATAAGAATCCGGCTCTGACCACGACCGCGATCGAGACCGCGGACGTCAAGGGCGCCGTGATCGGCGGAACCGCGGCGGTCTTCGTCACCGATACGGCGCGCCGGACGACGTCGCTGACCTTCACGGCACCCGGCGAGGGCGACCTGACCTACTACGTTTCGGGCGTCAAAGCGGGACGCTGGACGCTGATCGTGAACGGACAGGCGCAGGGGCGGCTGACGGCGGGCGAGGACGACGGGTTCCTCACCTTTACGGCTCCGGCGGGCGCGACGATCACGCTCAATCCCAACTGATATTCGCAACATCAAACGAAAAAGGATTCTGTTATGAAAAAAACACTGATTCTGACCGCGACGGTTTTGTGTCTGATCCTTTCGCTCTTTGCCCTGACCGCCTGCTTCGACGGCGGTAGCGACGAGACCGAGCCGCCCTCGACCGAAGCCCCCGCGCACGAACACGTCTGGGACGAGGGGACGGTCACCAAGGCGGGACGTTGTAATCCCGAAACCAAAGAGGAGATCGAAAAAGGGGAGATCATGTATACCTGTACCGTTTGCGGCGCGACGAAAACCGAAGAGAAGTCCGGGCACACCTGGGACGACGGACGCGTGATCGGGGCAGCCGACTGCATCCACAAGGGAACGAAACTTTATACCTGCACGGTTTGCAGCGCCAAGGAGATGCAATCCATTCCCCCGACGGGCGTTCATACCCTGACCGCGACCAGCGGGTATCTTGCGGTCGCGCCGACCGCGACGACGCCCGGTAAGCGCGACGCGATCTGTTCGGTCTGCGGCGCGCACGGGATGATCGACGATCCGATGACCTACGACACGTATCAGAGCAAGTTGAACACGGCAAAGAACGCGGTCAACGCGTTTAAGACCGCCGAGTTCGGCGGGGCGTCGTATACCCGGATGTCGACCACCAAATACGCCGCTCCGACCGCCAGTCCGACGGCGGGGCAGCACCCGCGGCTCCTGATGAACAAGGACACCCTTGCCGCGGTGCGCGCGGCGTTGCAGGATCCCGCGAACGTCGAGGACCTGCAGGGACTGATCGATTCGGCGAACAGTTGCACGTCCGGGAAGATCACCGAGTACAGCGCGGGACTGCTCAACTGCGTGCGGGCGAAGGCGTTCCTGTACCAGATGACCGGCGTGAAACTCTACGGTTACGAGGCGATCCGGCTGACCAAAGAATTCCTGACGACCTTCACTTCGGTCGGGAGCAGCGGCGATCCCTGCCGTAAATACGGCGAGATCATGTTCGCAACGGCTCTGGTCTACGACTGGTGCTACGATCTGATGGGCGCCGTCGACAAGACGCAGTTCATTTCGGGGATCGAACACAAAGTGGTCTGCGGCTCCAATATGGAGGTCGGGTTCCCGCCGTCCGGACAGTGGGCGTTCACGGGACACGGCTCGGAGCGTCAGATCCTGCGCGATTACCTCTCCTTCTCGCTCGCCATCTACGACGAGGAACCGACCTGGTACCAGTTCATCGGCGGGCGCGTCTTTGAGGAATACGTTCCGGTCCGCGACCTCTACTACGAGGCGGGCTACTATCCGCAGGGCGTTTCGGTCTACCTGTCTCTCCGCTTCGCCGCCGACCTCTGGAGCGCGTGGCTGCTCAAGTCCGCGACCGGCGTGATGCCCTACGACGCCGAGGGGATGCAGCAGGTGATGCATTCTGTCTACTGCCGCGTCGTCAACGGTTCGACCGAGTTCTTCGAGGAGGGCGACGACGAGGCGCGGTCGGGCGCAGAGAACATGAACCAGTTCGCGACGCCCGCGATGATCTCGGCGTACCTGTTCAACGACAAGACCGCGATGAGTTGGGCGGACTACGCCAACTACGCCTACGTCGAGAAATCCGCCTGCCTGATCCTGAAATCGGGCGGCGCGGTCGGGAAGGCGAGCACCCGCTACGAGGGGCTTGACCTGATCCTCTACAACGGCGGCTGGCTCGGGCAGACCATCGCGCACAGCGACTGGACGGCAAACGGGGCAGTGGTCTCGATGAAGATCGGGAACCACACCACGGCGAACCACGATCACGCCGATTCGGGTTCCTTCCAGATCTACTACAAAGGGCTGCTCGCGGGAGACTCGGGTTACTACGATAAGTACGACTCGAACCATCATCTGAACTATCACAAGGCGACCATCGCGCACAACACGATCGTTCTGCAGAAGGGATCGGATCTGATCCAGCAGAGACGGCCGGGCGAGATGAAGGCGATGGGCCCCGCGTCCTACGACCGGGCGTGGACCAACAGTCAGTATCAGTTCGGGACCACGACGGGGCACGACGGCGCCTACCTCGACGAAGCCGAGACGAAGCCGAAGTACGCCTATATCGCGGGCGATATCGCGAGCGCGTATACCTCGAACGTCTCCCGGCTCGACCGTCGGATGCTCGCGGTCTACGATACCGGGAACGCCGATATCCCGATGTACTTCTTCGTCTACGATAACATCACCGTCAGCGACAGTTCGTACCAGAAGGTCTTCCTGCTCCACACGAAGACCGAGCCGACCATCTCGGGCAATACCGTGACCGTCGTCAACGGCAGCGGGAAACTGGTGCTCCAGAACGCCGTCGGTAACTGCACGCTCTCGAAGGTCGGCGGCGTCGGGCACAACTACGACGTCGGCGGCTCCCAGATCGCGACGCTGAACGGCGAGAACGACGGGTACTGGGGACGCGCGGAGATCAAGACCGCGGCCGGGAAAACCAACGATATCATGCTGAACGTCATGTACGTCTGCGACAACAATAAGTCGCCGTCGGGACAGACCGCGAGTTCGATCTCGAACACCGTCGTGACGGGCTCTGTCATCGGCAAGGTCGCCGCGATCTTCGTCAACGCCTCGACGCGCCGCTCCACCAACCTTACCTTCACCGCCACCGGGACCGGCGACCTTACCTATTACGTCTCGGGCGTCAAAGCCGGGAAGTGGACCGTCTCCGCAGGCGGCGCGACGCAAACCGTCACCGCAACCGACGACGGCGGATTGCTGGTGTTTACGGCTCCTGCCGGACAGGTTTCTTTGACTCCTCAACAGTAAAAAGGCGCGCGATCGACGGCACAGACCGAAAAACAAAAAGGAGATTGGATTAAAATCTTCGGTGCTTTTTACTCTGTGCGAACTTTTCACATAGCAAATTGCATATTTAAGGTGGAAACCCGATCGCAGATGCGGTCGGGTTTCTCCGTTTTGATTATATTTTTGTTTTTCTATCCCCGTTCTCGTCCTCTCGGAGTATGTTTATACACCTTCGGGACGAGAACGGGGATTCTGCACTCGTTCTCGCGCGCCTCGTTTTTACTTCGGCGGCGCCGGCGCGGGAGGGTTTTAATAGTTACCGAACGCCGCGCGTTGCGCGGCTCCGAGGATCTGCGTTTTTTCACACGCCGCGCGTTGCGCGGCTTCGCTTTTGAATATTCACGCCGCGCAGGGGAAGGGGCGCCCCGCGCGGCACATCATTAGGCGGGAGCGCGAAGGCGGTCCCGCCTACATCATTAGGGCAAAGCCCTACATCATTGGGCGCTTGCGCCCACATCATTGTTGCGCCCCGCGCAACGCATCGTTTTTACAATCGTTTTTCTTTGTTTCGTACAAGTTCACAATTTATTTACAAACCCATGTTATAATAATCTATCAAAGGACAACGCGGGACGGGGGATAATTCCGCCCGTCCCGTTTTCCGCCCCCCTTGCGGGGGCGTCTTTTCCGGGGCTTCCGGGAAGAAGAAAGGATACGGTATGATACAGGTCGAACATCTGGTCAAGCGCTACGGCGGCGCCGCCTTCGCCCTTGACGACGTGAGTTTCGAGATCGGAGAGGGCGAGATCGTCGGTCTGCTCGGTCCGAACGGAGCGGGGAAGAGTACGGCGATGAACATCCTGACCGGCTATCTGTCCACGACGTCGGGCAGAGCGGTGATCGGCGGGGTGGACATTCTCGAGAACCCGATCGAGGCGAAGAAGATGATCGGGTATCTGCCCGAGCAGCCCCCGGTCTACCCCGATATGACGGTGACCGAGTATCTGCGCTTCGTCTATGAACTCAAGGGGTGCAAGTTCCCGCGGGAACAGCACCTGTCCGACGTGATGGACGCGGTGAGGATCACCGACGTTTCCCACCGCCTGATCCGCAACCTGTCCAAAGGGTATCGGCAGCGCGTCGGGATCGCGCAGGCGCTGATCGGCGATCCGAAGGTCATCATCTTCGACGAGCCGACGGTCGGTCTGGATCCCAAGCAGATCCTCGAGATCCGCAACCTGATCCGCAACCTCGGGCGCACGCACACCGTGATCCTCTCGACGCACATCCTCGCCGAGGTGCAGTCGGTCTGCGAACGCATCATCATCATCAATCACGGACGGATCATCGCCAACGAACGCGCCGAGGATCTTGCCCGCGTGATCGAGGACAACACCCATTTCCGCTACGCGATCGCGGGCGAGAAGAACGCCGTCGTCGCGGGACTCCGCGAAGTGCAGGGCGTCTCTTCCGTGACCCCCATGAACGAGCGCGAGGGCGACGCCCCCTGCTACCTCGTCGAGGGAACGCGCGGCGTGGACGTCCGGCGCGGTGTCTTCCGCGTTTGTGCCGACCACGGCTGGCCGATCCTTTCGATCAAGGCGGTCGGCGACGACCTCGAAAGCATCTTTATCCGGTTGGTTGACCGTTCGGACAGGGAGAACGAACGCTGAACGCCGGACGGCGATAAGAAAGAAAGGGCTTCCCCGGACGGGGAAGAGGGAGATCGAATATGTCTGCCATTTACAAACGGGAACTGCACGCCTACCTGACCTCCGCGATCGGGTACGCCTTTATCGCGCTTTTCTTCGCCGTGTCGGGGGGCGTTTTCGTCTACACGACGCTCTACGCCGGGACCGCGAACCCCGGAAGTTACTATACCTATATGCTGGTCTTCTTCGTCATGCTGCTGCCGATCCTGACCATGAAATCCTTCAGCGAGGAGCGCAAACTCCGCACCGAGCAACTGCTGATGACGGCGCCTGTCTCGATCCCCGCGATGGTGATCGCGAAGTTCCTTGCCGCCATGACCATCTTCTCGGCGTGCACCGCGCTCTGCTCCTGCTCGTTCCTTCTGCTCGTCCGGTACGCGACGGTGCGGGCGGCGACGGTGTTCGGTAACCTGATCGCCCTCCTGCTCGTCGGCGGGGCGTTCATCGCGATCGGGCTCTTCGTTTCGGCGCTCACCGAGAACCAACTTGCCGCGGCGATCGGGACGGTGGGGATCATCCTGCTCTTCTTCGTCGTTTCGGCGCTCAACAGTTTCATTCCGGTCTACTGGATCCGCTTCGTCCTCTCGGGCGTTTCGATCTTCAGCCGGTTCAGCAACTTCACGCAGGGCGCGTTCGACTTCTCGGCGCTCCTCTACTATCTGTCGGTCATGGTCGTTTTCCTGCTTCTGACCGGGCGGGTGTACGACCGCCGCCGCTATCGGTAAGGGGGAAACATGAACCGGTTCAAAGAAACGGCGAAAGGACTGCTCCGCCGTGCCGGCGGACGCGGAGGGATCGGCGCGGCGACCATGGTCGTCGTGATCGCGCTGCTCGTGATCCTGAACGTCATCGTGTACGCGCTGGGCTCGAAGTATTCGTGGTATTTATATACCGCCCCCCGCTACGAACACAAGATCGGCGATTCCTCGGAGACCTTCTTTGCCGACCTCGATCAGGGGCGGGATCTGAAGATCCGCTTCTGTATGAACGAGGAGGATCTGGAGGGCGACGCCGCCTACCGTCTGGTGCTGGAGACCGCGCGCCAGTTCGCCGACAAATACGATTTCATTTCGGTCGATTTCATCAATACCGTCGTCTATCCCGACGAGGTTTCGCGCTATAAGTACGGCGCGGCGCCCCAGTACGACGAGGACGGCAAGAAGATCAAAAAGAACAACGTCACCAAAGAGAGCGTCGTGTTCGACGCCGGCGGCAACGACTTCACGGTCGCGAACCTGCCCGCGTTCTTCATCCTCGACAGTCAGCAGTACGTGACCGGCTACGACGGGGAACGGGTGATGTCCGCCCTGATCCACCGGACGATGGCGGACGAACGCCCGACCGCCTGCTTCACGCGCGGACACGGGGAGACCTCGAACGAACTGCTCTACAATATCCTGATCTGCGCCGGGTACACGGTCTCGACCGTCGACCTCGCCAAAGAGGAGATCCCCGCGGGCACCACGCTCCTGATCGTGTCCAACCCGCTCTACGATTTCGAGACCGGTGCAGCCGGGACCGGGATCGTTTCGGAGATCGAGCGCCTCGAGGCGTTCGCCGACGCGGGCGGGACGGTGTTCGCCGTGCTTGATCCGCTGGTCACCGATCTGCCGCACCTGAACGGCTACCTTGCCGAGTGGGGACTCTCCCGCCGCGAAGGGACCGTGCGCGATATGATCAACTCGCTCACCTCCGACGGCTACGCCGTGTCGACCTCGTTCTCCTCAAGCGGGATCGGCGACGCGATCCGCGAGCGCATCCGGACCTTTTCGGACGCCGACGTGGTGTTGAAGCGCGCCGCCGCGATCGACCTGGACGCCCCGGACGGGGTCGCCGCGTCCCCGGTCCTCTCGGTCGGACGCACCGCCTCGATCTGGGCGGACGGCGAGAAGGTCGACGGGGAGGGCGGATACGCCGTCGCCGCATACGCCAGCCGTGAGAACGGCGCGGGCGTGTTCCTGGTCTCAAGCGTCTATATGATCTCCTCCGACGCGATCCGCACCAACGGCTACGCCAACGCCGATTTCATCTACGCCGTACTGGAGTATTCCGACGGCGCCCGCGTCCCGCTCGGCACCAAAGTCATGCTGATCGAGACCGAGAAACTCGAGGGCGTTACCCGCGGCGTGATCCGCCTGACGCTCCTGATCCTCTTCGCAGTGATCCCCGCCGCCGTCGTGACGGTCGGCGCGGTCGTTCGGATCCGGCGGAAAAACCGCTGATCCCCTACATTTCCGGGACGGGCTCGCCCCGGAGAAAGGACGCAATCCCGCATGAACAAACCCCGACGCAATCCCGTCGCGACCGCCGTGCCGGCGGAGTCGGCGGGCGCACGCGAAAGCGGCGCCCGTCCCAAACGCCTGTCCGTACGGTTCCAGAAATGGTTGACGCCGCTTTCGATTTTGTTGGCGGTCCTTTTGCTGGTGCTCTCGGTCGGTCTTTACGGGCTGGTCTCGTCGCATTCGCTCTGGCTCGACCTGACGCCCGAAGGGCTGTATTCGCTCTCGGATCTGATGATCACGGAATGTGAGAAGATCGAGCGCGACATCACGATCACCTTCTGCAACGATCCCGACCGGCTGATGGCGGATTACCAGACGCGCTACGTCTACGTGATGGCGAAGGAACTCGAACAGCGCTTCGACAACATCACGGTCAAGACCTGCAACGTGACGCTGAACCCGACGGCGGTCGACCGCTATCGGGCGGTCTCGTCGTCCTCGATCCCCGCGTCGTCGGTCATCATCAGTTGCGGCGACCAGTTCCGCATCTACACGGCGTCGCAGTTCTGGATCTCGGGCACCGACGACAACGGCAATTCGTCCGGGCTCTACTCCTTCAACGGCGAATACAAGATGGCGACCGCCTTCTTCTCGCTCTCGGCGATCGCGGCTCCCAAGGCGTATTTCCTCGTCAACCACGGCGAACGCTACTACGCGCCGGACGACGAAGCCCACGCGGCGCTTGCCGCCGGGGCGGGGCAGGACGAGGATCTTGCCGCCTTCTACCAACTGCTTCTGAAAGCGGGTCTGACGGTCGAATACCTCGATCTTGCGGGTAAGAACACGGTTCCCGAAGACTGCGCCGTCCTGATCGTCAACCGTCCGACGAGCGACCTCGGGGGCGGGGATATGAACTCCTTCTACGACCGGACCGAGGTCGAGGTCCTCGACCGGTATATCTCGACCGGGAACGGTTCGATCATGTTCTTCAAGGAACCCGACGTCACGCTTCCCAACCTGGAACAGTTCTGCGAGAAGTGGGGCATCTCCTATATCGACGGGGCGACCGTCAGACGTAAACTGAATTCCGGCGAGACCACCGATCTCGTCCGCGCGGTCTACAACACCGACGATTCCACCGTCGCCTACTCGATCTACCAGACGCTCGCGTCGGTCGATTCGTCCCCCGACGTCGTGGCGCGCCGCAGCGGCGCCGTCAAACTCGCGTGGAGCGAGCCCAACGGCGAACTGTCGGGCAACTTCATGGGCAAGCGGCTCTACGCCGACTTCCTCTACGCGCCGGTCAAAGCCACCGCCGACGGGTACGGCTCCGCGCTCTACGACGGAGACGGGGCGATCGTCTCGGGCGACGATCAGCGCTACGCGATCGCGGCGATCTCGACGCGGTACTGGAGCGATTCCTACTCGCTCGAAAAGTACTATTCCTACGTCTTCGCGACGGCGGCGCCCGACCTGATCTCGCGGGAGAACCTCGAGAACGCCGCCTACGGGAACGCCGATGTCTTCTTCTCCCTTGTGCGCTATCTGGCGCGCAACGACCAGTACGCCGATCTTGCGCTCGGTTCGGAGAGTTTCAACTCCGAGAACATGGGCGGTAAGAAACTGGTGACGAGCAAACTGTCGGCGACCGAATACACCGACTACGGTTCCGGAAAAGACTGCGCCGCCGTCACGGAGGGCGACAAGGTGCGGATCTCGATCTTCGTGTTCGCGCCGGTCCTCATCGCGAGCGCCGCGGGCGTCGTTCTCTGGCGTCGGCGCCGGATCCTGTGACGAAAGAAAGGACGGATTGAGATGAAAAAAAGCAAACTGATCCTTCTGATCCTCCTCGTCGCGGTGATCGTGCTGGTCGCGGTCTATTTCGCCGTGGTGCGTCCGCTGGTCAACCGCAAGCAGATCACGACGAACGAACCGGTCCCGCTGCTCGACGGGGAGTCCTACTTCCACCTGAACGGCAATTACAGCAACCAGATCCCGGTCATGTTCGAGCAGGTCGACCGCGCCGATCTCTACGAGATCCGGATCCTCGGCGAGGACGGCACCTACGGCTTCACGCATTACCTCTCGAACGGGAAAGACTACTTCTTGATGTGGACCGAGGACGGGGAAGGCGAGCGCACGCTCTACATGCCCGAACTCGCCAAGATGTCCGCCGACTTCGACTATACGACCCTCTACGACGAGACCTCGAAGATCCCGTCGCTGATCACCGGCTCGGGCTGCGTGGTCTTCAAGGACCGCGTCTATATCCGCGCCGACGCCGATCCGGCGCCGACCGACGAGGAATACCAGACGATTTTGCACCGTTACGGCCTTGCGGACGCCGATCACCCGGTCGGGTACGAAATCAAGGAACTGATGCGCGACGACCGCGGCAACCTGATGTACTACGACGCGGACGGGAACCTCTACTGCACCGACGGGAACAAGGAGAGCCCCCGCTACTACGACGCGATCACGCTGCGCGACGCCGGCTACGATTACGACGGGACGCCCGTTGCCAACGTGAGCGGAAAGACCCTTTCGGTTTTGCCTTCTTCGGGCGTGATCCGCGTGTTCGTCGGCGACCTGCTCCCCGACGAGAGCGGATACTACCTTAGGATTGAGGGGCGCGACGTCATCTACACGACCGGTACCTCCACGATCGGCCAGATCGTGTATCAGCCGCTTTCCTATTATATCCACCCGCGTCTCGTGCAGGCGGGCGAGTTTGACGGCGCGGCGCTCTACACCACGTCGTTCCGCGTCTTCACCGGCACCGGCGCCAGGAACACCGGCATCGCCGGCAGCGACACGGTCCTTTTCACCTCTTCCTACGCCGTTCGCAACGGGCTCGATACCGACCGGACGGGGGCGCTCTCGCTCGGGACGGGCGATCAGCCCGCCGACCTCGTCGAGGCGCTCGTCTCTTCGGGCGCGTCGGTCGGGGACACGATCCCGCTGCTCGTCGGTTCGACCGTCGAGCCGCACCGGGCGCTCCGCCCGGACAAAAAGACCGCCTACGCGATCTTTGCCGTCGGCGCGGTGATCCGCGGCGACGAATACCTCGATCAGGACGGGACCGCCGTGCAAGCCGGCGACACCGTGATCTGCGCCTACACCGCCGACGGGACGGCCGCGGCGGGAATGATCGACCTTTCGACGGCGCCCGCCGCGCTTGCGGACGCGATCGTCGGTCTGACGGTCGGGGCGGGGGACGGCAGAACGCCGCTCTCCTCGGCGCTGGTCGACTTTACCGACGCGCCGACCTTTGAGGCGGCGGTCTATCAGGTCGAACTGATCCAGGCGTTCGCCCGCAACGAGGACTTTACGATCGGACTGGTGGTCTGGGACAGTTCCGATAAACTGACCAAGCAGACCGCCGCGATCCCGAAGACGGGTTCGCGCGGCTACGTCGCGATCTCCTACTCGGTCAAGCGCGACGGCGTGCTCGCGGTCGAGCGCACGCTCCTGTGCCTGGACGGCGGGAACCAGACGCTGGCGGAGAACATGATGGCGGCGGCGATTCTGGCGTCCGACTACGCGTCGGGCTCCCTGACGCTCGGCTACCGCAGCGGGATCCGCGCCTCGGTCGCCCTGCCCGCCGACCCCTTCACCTCCTACGTGGTCTACCGCGACTTCAAGGTCACGGGGATCTACGGCAACGAGGAGGAGATCGGCGTCGCGTACGTCAACGACACCGAACGCAACATCTTCTACGGCGGGAGCGCCTACGAGATCAGAACGCCCGCGTCCCGCACCGTCTACTCGGTCAACAACTCCAATCTGATGAACGTGCTGCAAAGCATTTTCAACGAGGCGAAGGGCACCCGTACGGTCGCCGTCGGGCTGACCGACGAGAACTTCGAGCGCTACGGGCTCGGGGCGCACGCCGTCTATATCGAAATGCCGTCGGGCGTCGCCTACCGCGACGGGACCACGATGGATATCGGGATCACGTCCCGCCTCGGCTTCCGGCTCTATATCAGCGACCGGAAGAGCGACGCGTCGGGCGCCTACTACTACGTCGCGTCGGACCTCTACGGGACGGTCGTGCGCGCCAACGTCTCCGACTGCGACCTGTCGTTTGTCGATTGGGACTTCGGAAAGTCGTGGGTCGACGACGATCTGCTCCTGCTCGATCTGACCGATATCCGCGACATCACCTTCCGGATCAACTATTCCGACCTCAAGGAGACGCACGGGTTCGCCATTTCGGTCAATCCCCAATACCACACCTCGATGGACGACGCCGACGTGTCCGACCGGATCTACGTCGCCTACGTTCCCGGAGCGGCTCCGCTCTACCAGAACCGGATCGTCGAACGCCGGCTGGTCGAGCCGGATAACCGCAACTACGCGACCCGCAACGCGAGCGGATCGGCGTACTACCGGACCGACTACGGCGTGCAGATCTCCGAGGTCAACAACGACTTCTGGTCGGTGCGGATCGTGTCGAACGAGGGCGCGATCGGTCTGGACGATCACTACTCGAACGTCCGCGGGGGCGCCGAACTCGAGTACACCGGCTCCTATTTCGAGGGCGTCGCCAACTTCACCAAACTGATCACGATGATCTACACCTCGAAGTACAGCGGACCGGTCACGGCCGCGTCGCTCTCCGACGCGGAACTGGCGCGGGTCGGCGACCTGCTCGAAAAGGACGGAGAGGGGAAGTACGTCCTCTCGGACGACGACGCTCTGGACCACGCGGTCTTCTCGATCCGGCTGACGCTGATCGACGGACGCGTGTTCCGGCTCACCTTCTACCCCTATTCGGACGGGCGCTACCTGCTCTCCTTCGAGGATACCGCGGCGGGGATCGTCAGCCGCGAATTCTTCCTGCACATGGGCGAGATCAAGAATATGGTCACCGCCGTTCGCACCATCGTCGCGGGCGGAAGCGTGCGCTACGACGAGTCCTACCTGCCCGAGCCCAACTGATTTTTTCCCGCCCCGCGGCGCATTTTCGGAGCGGCGGGAAAAAATGTCCCGGAAAAAACAAAAAAAGATTGCATTTTGAAAAAAGTGTGATATAATATTGAAGTACAATAGCCAAAATATCCACACGCAAGGGGTTTACAGTTTATGACGAAAACGAAAAAGATCATCTGTATCGCGCTTACGATCGTCCTGATCGCCGGCGCAGTCTTCTTCGCGATCTACAACAAAGTGGGGAAGACGTACAATTACGGAAAGATCAAGGACTACTCCAAGTATATCACGATCGGTGACGTCCTCGGTCTTTCGTTTGAAGCCGACGACAGTCAGGTCGTCGCGGTCACCGAGGAGGCTATCAACGCGAAGGTCGCGAGTTACCTGCGCGCCCTTATGACCGACGACGATAAGAACGTGACCGACACGACCGCCGTGATCGGCACCTACGACGAGGCGTACGTCAACTTCTACGGTACCTACGTCGATACGAACGCCGTCACGCACGTTTTCGTGGCGGGCAGCCGTATGGATAAGAACAATCCCGTCGTCCTCTACGTCGAGAGCGGCAAGGATTCCGAGTACTTCGCCGACGCGCTGAAGGGCAAGAGCCCCAATCCCGACGCCTACACGCTGAAAGCGACCGGCGCCGAGGGCGACGACAGCGTGATCGACGACGACGACATCGTGTATATCAACTACACCTGGGTCCGTTACCGTTACGAAGAGGACGGCGTGACCATCAAAGAGGACTCGAAGCAGACCAACACCGCGGTCGAGACCGACAAGACCCGCGTGACCACCGAACTCCGCCTCGATATGGCGAACGTTCCCGACTATTTCCCCGCCGGCTTCAAGGCTGAACTCGTCGGCAAGACCGTCGGCACGCTCGACACGCTGACCTTCGACAACGTCGCGGTCGATCTCGGCGGCGAAGAGGGCGTCGTGAACTTCCGGTATCAGTACACCGTCACCGTCAACCGTGTCATCGGGACCTTCGACGCGATCGAGATCCCCTACACCTTTGCCGCCGACGCGACCGATAAGGACCTCGAGGGCAACTCGCTTGCCGGACTGGACGCCGTGTTCCACGTCGTGATCTCCTACTTCAACGACGTGCCGGATCTCGATACGACCTATCCCGCCGATCCTTCCGACGAGAATTCGGAGCAGATCAGCGTCCTCTTCTCGAAACTCAAATTCGACCAGACCGACTACTATAAAGAGAACGTCAAGGACGAAGAGACCTGGCTTGCCGAGACCGACAACGCCGGCAAGACGCACGACGACTACGTGACCTACCTGAAAGGGCAGTACGTCGCGATGGTCGAAAAGGAACTGACCGACGCCTACGACGACAGCCGTATGAACGTCGCCGTCAAACCCATGTGGGAGGCGCTCCGCGCGCAGGTGACCGAGGTCAATCTTCCGAAACGCGCCCTGAAACTGGCGAAGAGCGACCTCGAGTCGATGTTCAAGTACGTCTTCAGCGAATCCACCTTCGAGAACGCCGCGGGCAAGACGGTCTCTTACCGCACGCAGTACGGCAGTTACGCGAAGTTCATGGCAGCCTGCTACAAAAACGAGGACGTGCTCAAGGCGGTCGGTCTCGATACCAACGCCGCGTACAGCAAGGCGGTCGAGGAAGGGAAGTCCTACTCCGCTTGCATCGACGAAGCCGCGCGCGAGATCGTCACCGTCAAACTGATGATCTACGCTCTCTCCGACCGGATCGGCGAAGACGTCAAGGTCGACGAGACCGCGTTCGAGGAACAGCGCAGCTGGATGTACCTCTCCTACTATTACGGCGCGTCCAAGACGCTTCTGCCCGACGCGGCGCTTCGTGAATCCATCATGTTCGACAACGTGATGCGGTATATCTACGATCACGCCAACGTGCAGTGGGCAAGCGCCACGGTCGCTCCCTGACGGGAAGACGCCGCACTCCCTGACCGTACCGCCCCCGCGGTACGGTCAGTTTTGTAAAACCGACGAAAGGACCGACGGAAAATGAAGAGAGTCGAACTGTTTACCGACGGGGCGTGCCGGGGCAATCCCGGTCCCGGCGGCTGGGGCTGTATCCTGGTTTACGGCAAGTTCCGCCGGGAAATGTCGGGCGGAGAGCCCGAGACCACCAACAACCGTATGGAACTGACCGCCGCGATCGAAGGGCTGGCGGCGTTAAAAGAGCCCTGCGAGGTGGTTTTGACCTCCGATTCCAAGTATCTGGTCGACGCGGTGACGCTCGGCTGGCTTGACGACTGGCAACGAAAGAACTGGCGCCTGAAGACCCGCGGGGCGGTGAAGAACGCCGACCTGTGGGCAAAACTCGCAGACCTGCTCGCCACCCACCGCGTTTCGTTCGTGTGGGTGAAGGGACACGACGGACACCCCGAGAACGAGCGGTGCGACCAACTCGCAACGACGGAAGCGGACAAATACAAACCGGCGTTCCCCGAGGGGGAAGCGGCGGGAGAGGGGGAAGAAACCAAATGACGAAAACGCGCCTGCTCCGCGCGGCGGCGATCATCTTGACCGTTGCGGCGTTGTTTCTTCTCGCTTCGTGCGGCTTCTCCTACGAGAAGAGCAAACTGAAAAAGTACGTCAAACTGGCGCGCGAGGACTACTACGGAGTGTCGGTCTCGATCCCCGCGGCAAAAGAGGTGACCGAGGCGGATGTCGACCTTGAGATCGACACCTTCCGGCTCGAACTCCGCACGCTTGTCTCGGAGGGGGAATTGACCACCCACGCGCAGTGGGGCGACAGCGCCAACACCTACTTCATGATGACGGTCGAGGGCGAGGGCGGAGGTTTCCTGCCGCCGTCGTCCTATTCCAATATGACCGACAGCGCCCCCCACGCCTTCATTCTCGGCGGCGGGATCCTGCCCAAGGCGTTTGAGGACGATATGACCGACCGCGCCGCGATCGAGACCAACTTCGTCCCGCTGACCGCGGCGACCGAAACCGTCGCGGCGGGCGACGTGATCTATCTGGATCTCTCCTACCGTTATACCGACGGCGAGGACGTCGTCGAGGGGACCACGGCGGGCGCGCGGATCGACCTTTCGGCAAACGCCGTTGCCGCCGCAGCGTTCGCGGGACTGCACCCGGGCGACGAGTTCGATTTCGGGCTCTCGACGGGCGATCCGCTGACCTTTGACTGGGACGGCGACGGCGCGACCGAGACGCTTGCCGCGGCGGGGATCGTGAAGACCGTTTCGCGCGGCGAGGTCCTCGCACGGGTCGAGACCGTCGTTGAAGCGGATTTCTACGACACGCTGCTCGCCGGCAAGCGCGTCACGCTCCTCTACGCGATCCAGACGGTCGACGTCTACTCGGTCCCCGAGATCACCGAAGAGTTGCTTGGCGAGAACGTCCCCGAATTCACGCACGAGGAAGGCACGGATCTGAATACGGAGTTCCGCGACTACGTTCGTCAACTGCTCACGAACGAGGCGCGCAGGGAATGGCACGCGACCATCGAACAGGAACTTTGGAACCGCTTCGATTCGCTCGACTGCATCAAGAAATACCCCGGCGACGCGATCCGCGACGAACTGAGGGAGCAGGAAAAGCAACTGGAACGGCTCTACGAGCATTACGGCGCGGCGCTGGAAGAGGAGTACGGCGTCAATCCCTTCTCGACCGTCGAGGAGTTCGGCGCGGCGTACTACGAACTGGACAAGACCAACTATTCCGACGTCCACGAGTATCTGAAAAAGGAAGTCGTGCCCAAAACCGTCAAACAGAAATTGATCATTTATTATATTGCCGGGCAGGAAGGGTGGAAGTGCACCGAGGAGGAGTACGAAGCCGAACTTCCGCAGCAACTCACCTACTACGCGCAGTCGGAGGGGGTGACGACGGCGGAGGTCCTCGCGAAATACGGCGAGTCCTTCTTCCGCCAAGCCATCCAATACAACAAGGTCTTAACTCATTTGGTGGATGTTACGTTGATCATAGAGTGACGCGCACATTTCAGCGCAGACCGAAAAACAAAAAGGGATTATGGTTTTAATCTGTTGATGCTTTTCGCCGCGCTTGAAAATCCTGCATAGTAAAATGCATTTAAGGTTGAAAACCGCCCGCGGTTCCGCGGACGGTTTTCTCTTTTTATTGTATTTTTGTTTTTCTATCCACGTTTGCGCCCCTTCGGAGTATGTATATACACCTTCAGGGCGCAAACGCGGATTCTGCATCTGTCTGTGCGCGTCTCCTATAGTCGGGGCGGAGTGGCTGGCGCGAGTGGGGTTTTAATAGTTTCCGAACGCCGCGTGTTGCGCGGCTCCGAGGATCTGCGTTTTTTCACACGCCGCGCGTTGCGCGGCTTCGCTTTTGAATATTCACGCCGCGCAGGGGGAAGGGGCGTCCCGCGCGGCACATCATTAGGCGGGAGCGCGAAGGCGGTCCCGCCTACATCATTAGGGCAAAGCCCTACATCATTGGGTGCTTGCGCCCACAGCATTGTTGCGCCTTGCGCCCACATCATTAGCCCGGGGGGCTACATCATTGTTGCGCACGGCGCAACACGTTCCTCCTCGTCTTAACACAATCTTAATGCCGGGAGCAAATCTCTCACGCGGTCTTTATGCCGGGTGTACTATAATGGAAGCGTAGAACGGGAGAAAGGGGGTAGTGCGCGTGGGACTGCTCAAAAGAAAACTGTCGCCGTTCCAAATGATTTTGCTCGGCTTTGCCGTCGTCATTCTGCTCGGCGCGCTGCTCCTGGTGCTGCCAGTCGCGTCGAAGACGGGCGGCGGGACGTCGTTTCTCGACGCGCTGTTCACGTCGGCGTCCGCCGTTTGCGTGACCGGGTTGGTCGTGTTCGATACGGCGACCAAATGGACGCTGTTCGGGCAGATCGTGATCCTCGTTCTGATCCAGATCGGGGGGATCGGCGTCGTGACGCTCGCGACGTCGCTCGCGGTTCTGTCGGGGAAGAAGATCGGCATTTACGGTAGAGAGACCGTGAAGAACGCGCTCTCCGCGCCGAACGTCGGCGGCGTCGTCCGGCTGACGTCTTTCGTCGTTAAGGGCTGCTTTATCGTCGAGTTGATCGGCGTTCTGGCGCTGTTGCCGGTCTTTTGCCGGGACTTTGGCGCCGAGGGGATCTGGCTCGCGATCTTCCATTCGGTGTCGGCGTTCTGCAACGCGGGGTTCGATCTGATGGGGGATAAGACCGGGGAATTCTCTTCGTTTACGGGCTACGCCGCGCAGCCGGTCGTCAACGCGACGCTGATCCTTCTGATCGTCGTCGGGGGGATCGGGTTCCTCGTCTGGGAGGACGTTTGCCGGAACAAATGGAGAGTGAACCGCTACCGGACGCAGAGTAAGGTGGTTCTGCTCACCTCGGCGACCCTGCTTGTTTTTCCCGCCCTCTACTTCTTCTTTTTCGAGTTCGGGGGGCTGCCCTTCGGGCGGCGGTTGGCGGTCTCGGTCTTTCAGGCGGTCACGCCGAGGACCGCGGGGTTCAATACCGCGGACGTGGCGGGGTTCGGCGACGCGGGGCGGGGTGTGTTGACCGTTCTGATGCTGGTCGGCGGTTCGCCGGGTTCGACCGCGGGGGGCATGAAGACCACGACCCTCGCCGTCCTGTTCGCGTCCGCGGTGGCGGTGTTCCAAAAGAAGGACAACGCCGAACTGATGCGGCGGCGGATCGACGATACCACGGTCAAGAGCGCGGCGGCGATCCTGCTTCTGTATCTGACCATCTTCTTCTGCGGCGGGACGGTCATCAGCGCGGTCGAGGGGCTGCCCATCGGGGTATGTCTGTTCGAGGCGGCGTCTGCGGTCGGGACGGTGGGGCTGACCACCGGGATCACGCCGACGCTCGGCGCCGTGTCCAAACTGATTTTGATCGGTTCCATGTATTTCGGCCGCGTGGGCGGGCTCACGCTGATCTACGCGGCGTTCGGCGGCGCGAAAAAGCCGCTCTCAAAACTGCCGTCGGATACGGTGGCGGTAGGATAAGGAGGTAACGGTATGAAAACCAAATCGATCCTTCTGATCGGGCTCGGACGGTTCGGGCGGTATATCGCCCTGAAACTGCACGAACTCGGGCACGAGGTGATGGCGGTCGACAACAACGAGGAGCGCGTCAACGACGTGATGGGCTTCGTTACCGACGGACAGATCGGGGACACCACCAACGAGGCGTTCTTGAAGTCCCTCGGGATCAAGGACTACGACGTCTGTATCGTCTCGATCGGCGGCGACTTCCAGAGTTCGCTTGAAACGACGTGTCTGCTCAAGGAACTGGGCGCGAAAAAGGTGGTCTCGCGCGCCGAACAGGACGTGCAGGCAAAGTTTTTGCTCCGCAACGGCGCCGACGAGATCATCTATCCCGAAAAGCAGTTGGCGGCGTGGACGGCGATCCGGTACAGTTCGGACAACGTCCTCGACTACATCGATCTCGGCGGTTCGGGTTCGATCTTCGAGGTGTCGGTCCCCGCCGATTGGAGAGGGAAGACCATCGTTCAGATCGACATCCGGAAGAAATACAAGGTCAACATTATCGCCGTCCGGGAAAACGGCAAGATCAACGCGGTCGTTACCCCGGATATGGTGATGAAGGAAGAAATGTCGCTTCTTGTTTTCGGAGAATACAACGCGATCAAGAAGTGCTTTAACCTGTAAAGCGGAACGAACCGAAAGGAGGTGCCGCGATGGTAGTCGTGATCGTACTGTCGGTTCTCGGCGTGATGGTCTTCGGCTTTTTCCTCGTGAAACGCATGGACGTTTTCTTAAAGAAGAACGGAACGGCGCCTGAACAGGCGGGGCGCGACGGGGACGCGTCGGCGTCCGAAAAGTCCGACGCCGCGCGCAGCCGGCGGGAATTCGAGCGGGAAGGCGTCTGGATCCGGGAAGAGAACGGGGAGACGGACGAAAAAAAGGACGATAAATAACGGTGGCTTTTTTGCCCGGAATATGGTATAATCGAAGTACCGAACGAAGAGAGGGGGGCGACGTGCCGAATGGAACCGCAGGGACGGCAGAACGAAAAAGAACATATTCTGGTCTGCTTGTCTCCCGCGCCGTCGAACGCCAGGATCATTCAGACCGCGGCGAAGATGGCGAGGGCTTTTCGCGCGTCGTTCAGCGCGCTCTACGTGAGAAAACCCGGCGCCGATAACCTGCCGCAAGAGGACAAGGAACGGCTGCAGAACAATATCCGTCTGGCGGAGTCGTCGGGCGCGACGGTAACGACCGTGTACGGCGACGATATCGCGTTCCAGATCGCGGAGTACGCGCGCCTGTCCGACGTGACCAAGATCGTGATCGGGCGGAGCGCCGTCGGCAAACGGAGATTCGGTTTCAAAACCGCGTTTTCCGAGCAGTTGATCGCCCTTGCCCCGAATATCGACATCCACATCATTCCCGACGGGAACGTCGCCCTCTCGGGCAGAAAGAAAACTCTGTTCGGAATGCCCGATTTCAAGAAAGCCCTGCGCGGGCTTCCGGTCGCAGCCGCGGCGCTGGTGCTCTCCACCCTGTTCGGGTGGCTGTTCTCGCTGCTCGGGTTCACCGTGTCGAACATCATCGCGGTCTATATGCTCGGCGTTCTGATCACCGCCGCCCTGACCGGGAGCAAGATCGACTGGGTGGTATCTTCGGTCGCCAGCGTTCTGGTCTTTAATTTCCTGTTCATCGAACCGAAATACTCCCTGATGGCGTACGGGAGCGAGTATCCCGTCACCTTTATCATCATGCTCGCCGCGTCGCTGATCATCGGCGGAACGGCGGAGAAACTCAAGGGGCGCGAGCGGGAGGCGTCCCGTACCGCTTTCCGGACCAAGATCCTGTTTGATTCGAACCAACTGATCCAGAAGGCGACCGACGAGACCGAGATCTTCGTCGCGACAGCCGAGCAGATCCGCAAACTGCTCAAACGCGACGTGACGGTTTTCTCCGGCGGGGACGAACGCACCTTCCCGGCCCCGGGCGACGGGCAACGCGAACTTTCCCCCGACCGGGAGGAGATCGTGCGTTTCGTCGCCGAACACAACGTCGGCGCGGGGAAGGGGACCGACGCGTTCCCGCGCGACGGGTTCACCTATTTCCCGGTCTCCAAGAACCAGAAGAACTACGGCGTGATCGCGGTCTATATCGGCGATAACCCGATCGACGAATTCGACAAGGGGATCGTGTCGTCGATCCTCTACGAATGCGCCATCGCGCTCGATAACGCGTTCAACGCGAAGGAAAAAGAGCGCGTGGCGATCCTCGCCAAAAACGAACAGTTGCGCGCCGATCTGTTGCGTTCCATTTCGCACGATCTGCGCACTCCGCTGACCTCGATCTCGGGCAACGCGAGCAACCTGCTCTCCAACGAGGACGCCTTCGACCAAGAGACGAGGAAACGGCTCTACGGCGATATCTACGCCGACGCGCTCTGGCTGAACAATCTGGTGGAGAACGTACTCTCCATCACGCGGCTCGGAGAGGGCGGTATGGAACTGCACTTCACGACCGAACTGCTCGGCGACGTGATCGACGAGGCGCTGAAGCACGTCCACGGGAAAGCCGAGGGGCAGAAGATCACGGTCGACCTAAAAGACGAACTGCTGCTCGTGAAAATCGACGCGCGCCTGATCGCGCAGGTCATCATCAACCTGGTCGACAACGCGATCAAGTATACGCCCCGGACGTCCGAGATCCGCATCACGGCGGAACGCGTCGGAGATCGGGTCTCCGTCACGGTGGCGGACGACGGGGACGGGATCCCGAACGAACTGAAACCGCGCGTCTTCGAGATGTTCTACACCGGGAAGAACGACGTCGCAGACAGCCGGCGCAGCATCGGGCTCGGGCTTCCGCTCTGCCGCTCGATCGTCAACGCGCACGGCGGCGAGATCACCCTGACCGACAACGCGCCGCACGGCGCCGTCTTCACGTTCAGTTTGCCCGCCGGGGAGGTGAAAACAGATGGCTAACCCTTTGATCCTCGTGGTCGAGGACGATCCCCCGATCCGGAACCTGATCGCCGTCACCCTGAAGGCGCACGGGTACGACTATCTCACCGCGTCGACAGGCGACGCCGCGATCATGCAGGCGTCGTCGCACAATCCCGACGTGGTCTTTCTCGATCTCGGACTGCCGGACGTGGACGGGATCGAGGTGATCCGACGCATCCGCACCTGGTCGGATCTGCCGATCATCGTGATCAGCGCGAGAAGCGAGGATAAGGACAAGATCGACGCGCTCGACGCCGGCGCGGACGACTATCTCACCAAGCCCTTCTCGGTCGAGGAACTGCTCGCGCGGCTCCGCGTGATGCAGCGCAGGATCGCCGCTATCCGGGCGTCGAACAACGAGCCGGTGTTTGTAAACGGTCCCCTGAAGATCGACTACGCGACGGGGTGCGTCTACCTTGACGACGCAGAAGTTCACCTGACGCCCATCGAATACAAACTGCTCTGTCTGCTGGCACAGAACGCGGGGAAGGTGCTGACGCACTCGTTCATCACGCACAAGATCTGGGGCGCGGCGTGGGAGAGTAACGTCGCGTCGCTTCGGGTGTTTATGGCGACGTTGCGGAAGAAGATTGAGCCGACGCCGTCTTCCCCCCAACTCATCCAAACCCATATAGGCATCGGCTACCGTATGCTACGGATCTGACGCGCGGATTTGACGCGCACAGACGGCACAGACCGGAAAACAAAAAGGGGGAATATATAAAGCCGTTGGTGCTTTTTGCTTTGTGCAAGATCCCTGCATAGCAAATTGCATTTTTACGGTGGAAACCCGCTCGCAAACGCGAGCGGGTTTCTCCTTTTGATTGTATTTTTGTTTTCCTCTTCCCGTTCTCGCCCTCTTGCAGTATTATTATACAGCGTCGGGACGAGAACGGGAACTCTGCGCTCGTCTGCGCGCGTCTCCTATAGTCGGGGCGGAGTGGCTGGCGCGAGTGGATTACTATAGTCGGGGCGGAGAGGCTCGCGCAGTTAGCGGGGGATCGGAAAGGCGAAAATGAAAACGGTACCGTTTTGAAAAAATATTTCACAAACATTTCGTTTTTTGCAAACAAATAGAACGGATAGTTGAAAATTATTTTTGTTCATGCTATAATGAATTAGCAAAAATCCACATAAATCCGTCAAGAGGAGGAATACAAATGAAAAAACTCGCACAGATTCTTGCACTTGCCCTGTGTCTCGTTCTCGTTGCGTTCGCGTTTGCGTCCTGCAAGAAAAAGAACAGAGACGCGACCGAACCCTCGTCGACCACTGCCGCGCCGGCGTCGGGCACGACCGGCATCGCGACGGGCGACTTCACGACGGGCGGCGAACACGTTCACACGCCCGAGCCGGAGTATAGGATCGACACGCCGGCAACCTGCACGGAGCCCGGCTCGAAGTCCAAGCACTGCTCGGGCTGCGGTGAGACCATCGAGAGCACCGTCGAGGAGATCCCCGCGACGGGTCACACGCCGGCGACCGAGTTCACGATCGACACGCCGGCAACCTGCACGGAGCCCGGCTCGAAGTCCAAGCACTGCACGGTCTGCAGCGCAATTATCGAGAGCACCGTCGAGGCGATTCCGGAGACGGGGCATACCGTCGCGACCGAATACACGGTCGACGTTCCGGCGACCTGCTCGACGACCGGCACAAAGTCCTACCATTGCACGGTCTGCAACGCGATCATCGAAAATACTACGGAAAATATCCCGAGTGATCCGAACGCGCACGTCGCCGAGTGGGCGGACGAAAAGATCCCCACGCTGCTTGACGAGAGCGGTTATCGCGACGGCGAGTGTTCGCTCTGCCACACGCCGCTCCACGAGGATCTGACGTGGGAGCCCGTGATCTTCAACTCGAAGGAACCCTCCGGTAAGTATTACGACGAGGCGACGGGGAACTACTCCGTCAGCGAAACCTTCGGCAACATCCGCGGCGATAAGCACTTCTTCCCGACAAGCGAAGAGAACCCGCTCGGCAACGACCTGTGGTTCGAGTATTCGCTCCTCTGGAACGAAACCCTTGCTAACGCCTTGAACGCCAGGATCTCGGTTGCCACGATCAGCGGGTATTCGGAATACTGCGAACTCTTCGGTCTGAACGTCCGCGACGTCGCCGATAACGAGGAATTCGCCGGACGCTTCTGCTTCAACCGGACCTTCGTTTACGGAAGCGGCGCGGTCGACAAGAAGGAGGGAACCAATTGGTTCTCCAGTCTGGCGACTCCGTCCGACTGCGTTCTGGAGACCGGCAACGGTCAGCCGCGCCTGCTCGGTCGCTTTGACGAGACGGTCACGGCGGACTCCTTCGCTCCGATCGGCGGTTACGGCTGGCACCGCATCGGCTTCCGCTACCATCTGGAGGCGGATCCCAACGATCCCGAAAACGCGAAAGCGCTGGCGGAACCCGGTCACAAGGCGTCCTATTACGCCTACACCGAACTCTACGTCGACGGCGTGAAGGTCTGGAAGATCGAAGAGAGCATCGTCGGTTACTGGGACGGCGATTCGTGGGAGAACAGAAGTTTCGCCCTGCGCCCCAACGACGCGGTTCCCTTCAAACTGACCGCGTCCGAGAACGTCGCGACGACCAAAGACACCTTTATGGATAAGGCGATCGAGTTCAACGGGATCTGGTACGTTGACAACGACATACGTTCGGTCGGTATGACCTTCGACGGCGTCGCGAACTCCGAGAACGCCGTTTACATCGTGATCGACGACCCGCAGTGGACCTGCGGCGACGGTTTCGTCCGCCACGTCGAACCGGTTGCCGACCCCGCGGCGAAGGACTTTACCCTCGCCGACGGCGTGACGGTTCCCGGCGCGATCTACTTCCAAGAGGTTGAAGTACACGTCCATACGCAGGCGGCTGAATACACCATCGACGCGCCCGCGAACTGCACCGAGGCGGGCTCGAAGTCCTATCACTGCATCGTCTGCGGAGAGATCATTCCCGGCACGACGGTCGTGATCCCGGCGGATCCCACCCTGCACGACGAGGTCATCGAGGAGAAGATCCCGAACCTTCTCGATCCGGAAGGATACCGCAGAGGTGAGTGCACGATCTGCCATCAGACGGTGACGAACGAGGTCCTGACCTGGGAACCCGTGATCTTTGATTCCAAGAATCCCTCCGGCGACTACTA
>JAEEGL010272680.1_pt1 | contig 24880 bp, 11 predicted proteins | sample 9134231 | NCBI WGS metagenome assembly JAEEGL01 (sample SAMN16246548, study PRJNA631951) | gut metagenome | biome: gut microbiome; feature: rumen; material: fiber-attached | host: Bos | place: Iran: Karaj | collected 2018-10
AGAGCCCGTAGCAAGGAAAGCCTTGAAGCTGGCCCCCGGCACCGCTGACTACACGAAGCAGGTCTTCAAAATGTTCAATGGCAAGCTGAAGAAAGTCACCCTGGCTTTCGACGACAGCTTGATCGGCGTCATCTACGACAAGTTTGGCGAGGATGCCGACATTACTCGTATCAGCAAAACCCGCTGCAAGGCCTCGGTCACGGTTCAAGTTAGTCCTACATTTTGGGGCTGGCTCTTCCAGTTCGTCGGGCAAATGGAAATCCGAGCCCCGAAGCAACTGGCGGAGGAGTACCAGGGCAGACTACAAAGGGCACTGGTAGAATTTAAACGAGAAGGTAACAACGGCTAAGCAAAAGCTCGACAACAGTATCAAAGCATAGAGGAATTATTGTATATAACAATTTGCGAGCAAAGGAATCCAACAGATGTGGTGTAGAGATTGTAATATTGAAACAAATGAAAAGACCTGTCCTATCTGTGGGCGTATTACAGAAGAAGATACTCCTATTGAGGTCATGTGGTGTAATGCGTGTAGAATCCCCATTATTTGCGCATTAAATACCCAGGATAAGGATACATGCCCCAACTGCGGTGGGAGGACACACTATCTCTCTGCTGATCTCCGGCCGGTTTTCCCAGAAGAACGACTTTTGCTTGAGTTATTGTTGGAAAAGAAGCCGAATGAATTCATGCAGAAGTCAGTGTGGGCGTCAAATAGTCGATACTACATTGACGGAAAATCCGTTGCACTTTCGAGCAAGACCTTTCAGACAGCAGATACGGATGCGATTGCGGAAAAGTTGAAGCAGTATTCATCGGACAATTCATACGAGTATTTTAATACAATAATAGAACACTTTGTTCGAGCAAACAAAGTGCGGCTTCTGTCGCTTAAGGATGAAGCGTTTTCTTTCGTAAGACAAGCTGCCGAAAAGATAGATGAAGAAAGAATAGTGATTTCTTTCTCTGGAGGGAAGGATTCAACAGCAACCGCAGATGTTGTTGTAAAAGCATTAAGTAATCCAAACCTTGTCCACATTTTTGGGGACACAACTCTGGAGTTCCCTACGACTATTGATTATGCCCATCGCTATAGGGACGAACATCCACAGGCCATTTTTGAAATCGCAAGAAACGACGAGCAGTTGTTTTATGACGTATGCGAGGACATAGGCCCACCAGCTCGCATGATGAGATGGTGCTGTTCTATGTTTAAAACTGGCCCTATAACCAGAGTAATCAATGGTTTTTATAGAAATCAGCAAATCCTTACATTCTATGGGATTAGGAAGTCGGAGTCAGTCAGTCGAAGTAAATACAATCGGATAGAAGACTCTGCGGAATCCGTTAAAATTCAGCAGCAAACCGTAGCCTCCCCGATTTTTTTCTGGAAAGATATTGATGTTTGGCTTTATCTGCTGGGAGAAAAAGTCGATTTCAACGATGCGTACCGGTTGGGGTACGACCGTGTCGGGTGTTGGTGTTGCCCAAACAATAATCAGCGCGCACAATTTCTCTCAAGAATTTATATGCCAGAACGCTCGAAGGAATGGCGCACATTTTTGATTAAGTTTGCTACAAAAATTGGAAAACCAGATCCGGAGATATATGTGGATTCTGGAAAATGGAAGGCACGGCAAGGTGGCAACGGATTGTCTTCTGCTGGGGATGTCAAGATAAAATTCACAAACTGTACTGCAGAAGATCACGCAAAAATCTATAAACTGGTCCGTCCGTTTAGTGACATGCTTGTTGGGATGTTTGTTCCATTCGGAAGAGTTGCGCCTGAGCTGGGGAAAAAGCTTCTTCGAGAGGTGGTAGTGCTTGACCACAGAACGAATGTTCCCATCCTTTCGATTCAGCCGTTCAGCCAAGACGGCTATGACTATGCAGTAAAAGTTAAGACCATGAATGTTGCAGATCATGATGAATTGCAGCGGATGGTGGGTTACCAGATCAGAAAATATAATGCCTGCCGAAAGTGCTTGAAATGTGAATCAATCTGCCGTGCAGGCGCTATTTCCATTGTTGGCGATACATATTTTATTGATCCTGATAAATGTGTGCATTGCAAAATGTGCATGACGGCTAAGTATCTGGACGGCGGATGCATGATGGACAAATATCTTCGAACAAAGTAATGGAGGCTTTTTCATGGCTATGAAGTTTCGCGCTCATGATACGTTTTTCATTCGTAAAGGATGGCTGAGCAAGGGCATGCGAAATGTTGTTGCAAGCAAGGACGTATTTGTGACGAAAGACAAAGATCGCAATCCCATGGATGTTTTGGGGATAGGTGCAAACATGGTCAAAGCGCTTCGTTACTGGCTACAAGTAGTAGGACTAACGGAGGAACCATCAAAAGGGCAGCGTATTCAATCCCTAACTGAGTTGGGCAGTATTGTTTACGAACAAGACCCTTATATTGAAGAAATGGGAACGCTGTGGTTGCTGCAGTATCAGCTAGCAAAAAACAGGGATGAGGCAACTGCCTGGTATTTCTTCTTCAACGAATTCAACATGATAGAGTTCACACGCGAAGATTTCCTAAAAAGCATTCAAAACTATATTCTAATGGCCCAGGAGCAGGCTGCTGTTCGATCCTTAAACGAAGACTTCTCTTGTATTATTAACACTTATGTTTCAAGGGCAAAAACATCTTCAGCAAGAGTGTCGCCGGAAAACAATATCGATTGTCCTTTAGGCGAACTTGGCTTAATCGATGTATTGGGAAAGAAGGACAATTTCATCATCTATAAAAAAAGTGTGCCTGCATCCGAATCGATCAACCCTTGGGTTGTCTTAGCAGTCATTTATGATCAGGCAAATGGGCAGAGTGAAATTGGGCTGAGCACACTCTTAAACAGTCCATGTAACATTGGAAGAGTTTTTAACCTGGATTCGATCACCATGATTGAAATTCTCCATCATGCAGAACGTACCGGTCTTCTGAGAATTGTTCGCACGGCCGGTCTCGATTATATTAAGATTGAAAGCGGTTGGACTTTTTTAGATTGCGTAGCAAAGTACTACGAAGAAATCGTGCGGTAGGTGTAGTGAAATGAGCAAAATGATATCTGTTGCTTCGGGGTTCCAGTATTCTGTAAATATCGGATACGATTTGAACAACGAAGCAAAAATCAAAAACTTTATACCTACAGCATCTGCTCTAAGTTTGCTGGAGGAAATATTGTTGAGCACCGCTTCTTCCTCTACTGAAAGGGCACGGGTGCTTATTGGTGCGTATGGCAAAGGGAAATCTCATATTATGCTGATGATTTTGTCTTTGCTTATGAAGAAGGACCTTCCTCTTTTCGAGAATACGCTCTCTAAAGTCAGAGGAACAAAGCTCTATCAGAGTATAATTAACTATTACGAAAGCAATGAGAAAATACTTCCCGTGATTGTAACTGGTAGCAATACCAGTTTAACACAGGCGTTTTTATTAGCGTTACAGAGGACGCTTTCTAGCAATGACCTCTTAGACGTAATGCCTGAAACCAATTACAAAGCAGCTGTCGAAGTAATTCGTCGATGGGAAAAAGAGTTTCCCAATACATACAGACAATTTGGAGAGCTCATTTCTGCACCCACTGAGGTTTTTATTACTCGTCTTTGCGACTATGACACTCGCGCATATGAAGAATTTGAGAAAGTATATCCTCTTCTAACTGCGGGAAGCGTGTTTAATCCATTCTTGGGGTTCGATGTTGTTGAGCTATATGAGAATGCAGCCAAAGGGCTTCAAAAAAGAGGTTATACTGGAATCTATGTAGTTTACGATGAGTTTAGCAAATACCTTGAGGCTAATATTGCCGCAGCATCTGTAAGCGACACGAAGATGCTACAGGATTTTGCTGAAAAATGCAATCGGAGTGGCTCGACCCAAATGCACATAATGCTTATTTCTCACAAGGAGATAGCAAATTATATTGATGTGCTTCCCAAGCAAAAAGTGGATGGTTGGCGAGGTGTATCTGAGCGCTTCCTTCATGTGCGCTTGAGCAACAATTTTTCGCAAACATACGAGATCATAGAGTCGGTTATTCAGAAAGATGCAAGCCTTTGGGCAGACTTTTCTCAAAAGAACAGGAAACTGTTTGAAGCGCTTGAGAGGAGGTTCATAAAACATCCCATTTTTTCCGGAATGTCCGAAGAAGAAATCAGTAAAACTATCGCTGGGTGTTATCCTCTTCACCCTGTGTCGACCTTTGTGCTCCCCCGCCTTTCTGAGCGTGTTGCACAAAACGAGAGAACACTATTCACCTTTTTATCCGCTAACGGCCAGTCAACTCTTCCGGCGTATTTGGAGGCATATGATGATTCAGCCTTTAGCCTGATTACCCCGGATAGGATTTATGACTACTTTGAGCCGCTCTTCAAAAAAGAAGTATACTCTGGGTCACTTCATGATCATTATGTTTTGACGCAGATCATACTGGAGCAGATAGATAGCTCTACGCTCGAAAGCAAAATCGTAAAATGTATTGCGTTAATATACATTTTGGAGCAGTTTGAGAAGCTTAAGCCGACGAAGGAAGAATTGTTTGGAATTTTCTCTGCCAGTTATTCGCACGAAGAAATAGACACAGCGATAAACCGCTTAATTGAAAAAGAATTTGTTGTTTACCTAAAGAGAAGCAACAATTATCTCCAACTCAAGCAATCTTCTGGCGTAGATATTCAGCAAAAAATCAATGATGTTGTTGAGAATCATAGGCGGTCAGTAACCGTTGAGGACGCATTAAACGAGGCGAACTCAGAGAATTATCTTTACCCTTCCAGATATAATGACGCCCATGAAATGATCAGATATTTTGCTTTTCATTTTATTGGAGAGGACGAGCTGGATAATCCTGAGCAACTATGCCAGATCGTGCGTGAAGAAGATGCAGATGGCATGATTTTTGGCGTACTTCCGCACAGCCAAGATACACTCTCAGAGGCTCGCGAAAAAGCCATCTCGGTCTCGCGGACGATAGAACGAACAGTTTTTGTGATACCTAAGCTATACGCCGATATCGAGCGATCGGTGCGCGAGTTTAGAGCAGTAAAAGAATTAAGAGACCAATCAGTAGGCGATAAGGTCCTGTTCGACGAATACGAAGTAGTATATGAAGATCTGAGAGATTTGCTGTCGTCTTTCATGTCATCCTATGTTCGTCCCGAAATGTTTCAAGCAACATATATTTTTGCTGGAGAGTTGCAAAGCATAAATAGAAAGGCAGCATTATCAGAACTGCTTTCTGTAATTTGCGATGAAGCTTATGCGAATACTCCAATTATCAATAATGAGGCGCTAAATAGATCTGAGGCGACATCAATGGCACGTAATAGCCGCAATAAAGTTGTGGCGGCGCTGCTAAGAACAGAACTTGAACCTAACCTTGGACTGACTGGTACCGGCCAAGAAGTCTCTATCATGCGTAGCACACTCATTCGTACTGGAGTAGTAGAGAACTCTGCGACGCATATCAGAATCAATTTACATCCAGTAGGCAATCGCTTAATCTCCAATATGCTTGGTGAAATTGAATCCTTCATCAGCGAGGCAAGGGAGCAAGGCTTTTGTTCATTTACAACGCTGTATGACTGGCTTTGTTCTCCTCAAAAGAGGATTTCACTCCGCAAAGAGTTGGTTCCCCTGTATTTAGCCGCAGTGCTGCATGAACACAAACAGCAAGTGGTAATCAAGGATCGCTTTGGGCAAGTACCGCTGACTGCCGATACGGTTATGCAAATCAATTCAATACCAGGGAATTATACTTTGGAATACTTGGATTGGAATCCAGATAAAGCTGAATTTGTTCAACGAATGGAACGCATCTTCTGTGAAAATATCGTTTCTTCTGAGAAGAATGCGGGTCCTTATGACTACATTATATCTGCAATGAAGCGGTGGTATGTTTCACTCCCCAAATATGTTAAGGAGATGAAGGTAGCTCCGAGCGGCAAACAGATTGACCGCGGGTATGCACGCTTTATGAAGCTGCTTCGTCAGAATCCTTCTGGCTATGAATTTTTGTTCAAAAACATACCTCTTGCATTCGGATATGCAGAATTTGTTGTTGGGGTAGCAGATAACATCATTGGGGCGAAGCGATACTATGATGAGGCTCTTAATAACTTGCGAAAGCATCTGAGTTATAAGGTTAAGACTGTGTTTTTGCCTGAGGGAAAACAGATGCTTATAAACCAGATGTCACTTGCTTCTGTCATAAAAGATTGGTGCGAAAACTTGGATCCCAAGGTTTTTGAGCAATTGTTTACCGATGGGACCGAAAGATGCCTGGCTCTTCTGCGAACTATTTCTAATGATGAGGATGCATTTGTCGCACGTCTTGCAAAAGCATCAACCGATTTACGAATGGAAGACTGGAACGATAAGACACTGGATAGTTGCGTAGAAAGCTTAAAGCGATATAAAAAGACTGCTGAAGCTTTTCATTCAGAGAGTGAAGACATCGTTCCTGGACCCTCTATCGGCGCTGCAAATATGTATCAGGTGACCTTTGCAAGTGCAGAAGGATCGCCAGAGACGCGCAGATTTGAAAGGGTTCAGCCTAGCCCACGGGCAAAGCTTCTTCTAAACAAAGTCCTGGCAGATCTGGATTCTTTTGGGCAGGCGATTACAGAAACCGAGAAACGTCAGGTTATTATGGATGTTTTGAAGAAACTCTGTTAGGAGGATTGTGTATGGCGTACTTTGATAATGCTGCGACTACCTTTCCAAAACCAGAAATCGTATACTCGTTTATGGACCGGTTTTATCGAAATAATGGGGCAAGTGCAGGCAGGGGTGATTATGGCAACGCTATATCTGCAAGTAAGCTCATATCCGATACCAGGAAAAGAATACAGGCGCTGCTAAAATGCCCTGCTAAACAGGTTGTTTTTACTCCATCTGCGACAGTAGCCCTTAATATGATCCTTCAGGGCTTGATCAAAGGCGGCAGCAAAACCGTATATATTACGCCTTTTGAGCATAATGCTGTTACAAGAACACTCTATAGTTTAACCATTACAGGCAATGCAGCCGTTACGAAGCTGGCTGTGACTAATTCTCTCGTGTATGATCTGGATGCTATACGTGCCCAGTTTGAGAAAAACAGACCTGATGTTGTAGTAATGAGTCATGCCAGCAATGTATGTGGATTAATTGCCCCGGTTGAAAAGCTGTCTGTTCTAGCCAAAGAATACGGCGCTATCGTAATAATTGATATGGCGCAGACGGCAGGATTAGTAGAATGTAATACCGGCCTTGAAACAATTGATTTTGCTGTGTTTGCCGGGCATAAAACACTCTATGGTCCGACGGGTCTCTCTGGGTTTGTAATGAAGCCTGATGTTGGCCTTTCACCGATACTGTTCGGAGGGACAGGCTACGATTCCGCAAATCAATCAATGCCAGATTCATTGCCAGAGCGTTTTGAGATGGGTACGCAAAATATGCTTGGCGTCGCAGGTCTAAACGCTGCGCTGCAGTGGATAGAGGAAACAGGCATTTCCAACATACAAAAGCGGGAATGCGAGAACAGAACGCGGCTTCTCGATATATTATATCAATATGATTTTATCAGCACTGTTGGCGTCATTGATGGGCGAAGCTACGTAGGCGTAGTCTCAACTGAAATTGATGGAATAAGCAGTGATAGCGCAGGGCCTCTATTTGATAGACTCGGGATATCCGTTCGGACGGGATTACAGTGTGCACCAGAAGCGCATCGATTTCTAGGGACCTTTCCTGCAGGGACGATAAGGTTTAGTGTAAGCTATTTTACAACGACAGATGATTTTGCGCGCCTTTCGGAAGCCCTCTCTTTCATCGGATCAAATCTATAATGCGCAGCCAAGTACTAAGGAGGCATATTATGACAGAGATCAAAAAACTCTACCCCAATAGCGATTACGTAGCGTACCTTAATACGCTTCATAATGTTAGTGCGAATAATCAGAGCGCAATAACAGAATTGGGAATCAAAAGTCCTTTTTTCGCAAGAACAATGGTGGAAAGAGAAGTCGGGCAGTACATTATCAGCGACTTAGAGGGTAACGAGCCGCATATCCTTGTCCTAACAGGGCATGCAGGTGACGGGAAAACGGGACTGTTGTTTCAATCGCTTATGTTTTGGAAAGCTATCAGTGATGGGAGCAGTCTTAGCCTTACAGATATTATCACCCTCCCGAATGGCAAGGAGATTCGTTATATCAAAGATTTTAGCGAGCTAAATCCCGACGAAAGAACGAAAAGCATCGAGCAAGCAAAAGCCGACATTGCAAAAGGGATAAGCACTTTTCTTGTAGCAAATACAGGACCGTTGATTTCTAGTATTAACAGGTGCTTTTCTGAGAGTGATTCAGCTCGGCTCATTTCAGCGATTGATGAAAACGACGGCAAGATCCATAACTACAATTCCATCCCAATTTCCATCATCAATGTTGCAACAATAGACAACTCGACATTTGTTAGGCCTTTTCTTACTCGTGTGCTTTCAGATGGTCTGTGGGCTGGCTGCCATGGATGCGAAAAAGCTTCATTCTGCCCAATTTACAACAATTGTTGCATCATGACGCAGTCAAGCTCAAGAGTATTTGATTTTATAGAGAAGCACTACATCTTTCAGCAGGAACACGGCCACAAATTAACTATCCGCCAAATTGTTGCCCATTTGAGCTTTACAATCACTGGAGGATTAGACTGCCGCAATGTAAGGAATACAAACAGTGCGAAATTTACATATCTGTTTACAAATACGTTTTTTGGCTATAAAGGGCTTAACGTAAATAAACTGGCAATGCCAATGAAAGCCATAGGCGACACCGCCAACAGTCGATATGATCAAAAGCGCCTTCGGGCTGACGAGGTGCTTTTTATCAATGAAGACTATAAGTCCGTGTTTACGCCGGTAATTGCAGAAATGATAGAAACCGCCGGCAGACTCAGCCGATATTCAGAGGCATGGCAAAAAGCGGTTAAGCGGGCATATATGTTCTTAAACATTGATACAAGCGAGTCATCCAGGAAAGCGATGCTAGAGGATGTCTTCTCCTCATGGTTCCCGCGGTACTTGCAGCTTCGGGGCGGAGAACCAGTTGGAAGCATGGATCGTGAGCTAGTTCAAGATGCACTACAGATGATATTTACAGATTCAATAGTTGGTCGAGAAAAAGAAATTCCTGTTACCATGAAGCGCGAAAATGGTCTAACGCAAAGCGTTCAGCTTGTTTATGATTCTATTTCCAAGAAAAAGATAAAGGTTATCCAGCAGCCTGCTCATGATTACAGCAAGACAAAACGTTATTTTATTTATTTATCAATTGACGGAAATACAATCAACACAAAGTTAACGCTACCACTATTCGACTATTTTGAAGAAATCCGGAGAGGCGCAATATCGACCGACATTGACCCCATGCTTTCGCAAGGAATTGATAGCCTCAAGGCGCAAATTATTGCACTTTGCGAGTATGACAGATCTGAGATTGAGCTATTAACTCTCACAAACTCAGGTTGGGAGTCAATTACTGCTGAATGCGATGGTAATAACTGGAAAGTAAACTGAGGAGGTAATCCGATATGCAAGAAGTTTTTTATCCTGTTAATGCCAAAAGGGAGAATAGCGAAAATCCTGCAATTCGTATCTATGGAAACCGATTCCATTTGGACGAATCCTTATATGAATACCTAATAGAATTTTTGCTTGTTTTTTCTTCCGCAAAAGCAAAAGATGGTTCTGGAAAAATGCAATTCCATGAGGGCGAACAGTTGTGTTATTATGTCGAACCCCGGAATGGCTTTCGCAGATTTGTGTTTTTCGAGCAGGCAAAGAAGGCAAAACGCATTCCTGCTGATGAAGAAGCATATAAAGCGCTATTCGGTCTTCTTAAAGAACACGTGGACGCAGATAAAGAAAGCGAAAAAACAGATTTTCTCTTGGCTGTTCAGGATCTGTTTCGCGGTTATGCTGCAGTGCTAAAGAAAAGGTCATGGTGCGCACAAGCGCTGCTGCCGCTCTGCCCTGAGATGATTTTCTGCGAAGAAATGCCAAATGATAGGGCAAGGATTAAAGGGCCTGATACGCAGTGGACAGTAAACCCAGGGTATGACTGGGAAAATTCATATTACGATGCGTCATTCGACTTAACAAGACATAACTTTCTGGCGCGCGGTGGAGAAATGTATTACCTTCACATAATGCAAGCGCTTGAAGGAAAAGCGGACGCGAAAGAGCATTTACAAAAACTGATTGCACATCTCTTGACTGATAAGAGTTCGAGTTTCAGCAGTTTAGCACAGTGGATTCAACGCACATGGGAAGATGGGCGAAATATAGATCCCGAGAAGTTGGTATACAGAATTGATATGGGTTACATCCCAAACGGCTCGTATTTAGGTTCCGGATCCTATACAGTTGAGGAGCTGTCCAACTATTTATCAAATCAATTGCATCCTGTAAAAAGAATCGAACTGCTAGTTAAAGGAGTTATGCTTCAAGTTTTGCGCATGCAAGTCGAACGAACCGCAGAATACCTTGGAGAAGATCGCTACCCATGGATCATAGATATGCGCGCAAGCGTAAGCCCTACGGTTAAACAGTTATCTGTCAGCAGCTTTAACAAGGTATCTGAGGCATTCTCGTCGGCAATCAATAAATACATCGTTGAAAACAGGCAGCCAGGTGAAGTAACTGACCTATCTGAAGAATACCGTCTTTATGTTAGGGCCAGAAAAGAGTCATTGGATCTTTTTAAAGGAAAAGGAAAAGAGACCCAATGCGTAATCCCGTCAAACGGACCTGCCGAGCGTTTTTCCTTATCAGAAGATATTGTTAAGTTTACAGTCTTAGCAATTGTGCCTGCAGGCAGAATGATGGATTTGGACACGTTTCTGGATGAGCTCTATAAGCATTTTTCATTTGTTATTGGGCCAAACGAGTATAAAAAGTGCTTGAATTCCGAGGACCTTGATGTCGAGCTTACGAACAGCTTTAATGCAAACAAAGATGCGTTTCAAGAATTTCTTAAAAACGCAGGGTTTTTACGAGCACTGTCAGATGCCACATCAATCGTTGTCAATCCTTACAGGGAGGTTGAATTCGAGTGAGATATATTGTAAATGCTATCCTTAATGATATTGAGGAACAGCGTCCCAGAAAGGACGAGCAGCTTCGAGTTCGTATTAGTGGATTCGAGGATGTAAGAATTTATGAAGCTGTTGCAAAGAAACTTCACGAAATATATGGGAGTGAGATTTCGCTTGAGACCAGGCTCTCACGTGAAAAATGGGCGGCATTCAAAGCAGACTCTCATGCAGATCAAACCGCGCTTCTGTCAATGGAAAGCCATGGATGGATCGCCGAAAACAACAGCTTGACCTATTATCGAAATTTGTCTCTGGAGAAAGCTCAACTCATTGTAATCATGGGCACGGAGGTTGTGGACGACCAGGGCGGCCTAAGTGACTTTTTCTACATTGATCCCGAAAAACTGACTGCGGAAATGGGATCAGAGTATTATCGTGCTTTTGAACATATATTGACTGGCTGGGACACTGAAGAGCAGGGTTGCGTCAATAAACTGTACAAGGACTTGTTTGCTTTAGTTCCCGCAAACATATGCAAGTTAAGCGATGTGGCAGATACTTGGGGAAGCATGCCGACAATCCAAGAGTTCGTTGAGCACTTTTTCGAAGAATTGCCCAGTTGGGGACTGTGCGTGACCCGGGACAAGATTCCTCCTGTAAGTAAGATACTTAAATCGGAAAAAACGAATCTTCTGCAATTAAACTATGACTTCATAACTCGCAAGCTTTTCAAAAAAATGACGCAAAAGCAATATGAAAAGTATTTAACAAAAATCAGCAAATACCAAATCGAGCAGTGCGAATATGATGCTAGTTGGGACGGATGGGCGAAGCAGAACACGAAGTCGCTATTATCATTTACAGAAGTACTATGCCAGTTTATCCGTGGCGAAAATCTGGCGGCTGCAAGGAAAGCACTCCTTGGCGTCGATTTTGCAGTCACAGAATATGTGCTGGGTATTACGCTTCCTGTAATCGTTAAGCCCAAGCAGAAAAAATGGGAGATAAATGGAAGCCCCTATGAGGCTTTTATGAAAGCGATCTTCACTTCCCTGTCCTACGAAGATCCCGCTCCGTTTGACGCATTAGCAATATCAATAATATCTGTTGAACTAGCAAATGCAGTAGATCCCCTAAACGATGCCGACGAGGAAACTCAGCTTGCTGAAGGCTGGGAAAAGGTGTGCTGGTTTGCTGGTGGTGTTTTGCAGTATATCGACAACCTCGGTTTGGAGGCAAATGGAGTCTCTATTTCTTTGGCGTTTGAAAAGTCTGTCTTTGACCCGAAACTTAGCTATCAGAATGTACAATCCGGCCTGGTTTCTACAGCCTCTGCCAGCAAGAAGCTGGACAAAGTGGTTTTTGAGATAACTCATGTAAACCAAGAAAAGGAAACAAACATAAGCCATACATTTGAATGGCGTTTTTCCCTTCATGATGCATGGGCGATCACGTTTGAACCCATATGCTCAAAATACATTGAGTTTGAAGATGCTCAGATTGATTCTCTTCTTCCCCTCTCGACTGCCAGTCAGTATGACATGCTTATGGGCTCAAAAAGCGAGGAGGAATTCCTGGATTATTTTGAGCAAACTACAATTGATTTTGATTGTAATCTTGTAGCGGAAGCAGAAAAACACCACGAATCAGAAAAAGCCCTTTCTTGGAGAGCAGCCTTTTCTGCGCTTGGCAGAGAATTCATCGCATTCTGCAAAAGCATAAGGGAGCATGGTTTCTTTGGGGACATGTTCCTCAATAGCAGAGGCGAATCTAAGATTGCAAGTTTTATTGACAGATATGTCAAAATGGGCGCGGCAATTGTTGATAGTTCCTTTACATCAAACATGGAGTGGGTGATGAATTATTATATTCATGCCTTCTCCATCGAAGAATCTGACCGGGCTATTACGACTGACGAGGACGGCACCGGGTGCATTATTCCTCCATATCACCCTGCCATTTTGCAGAAGCTTGTCGACCGTGTTGTGTTTATTGCAGACGGAGCCTGCGAGTGGTTGCGCGAGAACGAGGAAGCTCATGCTTCATTTGACAGGATATGTGCTGTTATTGATGAACTGTCACAGCTGTCGCAGATTCAAGAGGGTGTCGATGTTTATCCGGCAAAAGAGGATGGGTTTTTGGGAACAACGCGGGCGTATGCAAATTACTGCATCTGCGGGACGAACAAAGCCCCTTCCAAAAAGTGGATGAAAGCAATTCTTCAAAAAGATGCCGTCTTTGACGACGATTTCAACGATGGGACTTTCAAAAATATGAATGTCTCAGCGAAGATGCTGCTCGATGTCATTGAAACGTATGTCGAAGCGTTGCCAAATAATGCCACGAATCTTTCAATAGCGATTGTTGATCCAGATGACCTGCAGCCAATTATTGCTGCGGTGTACCAATATATCGTAAGAAGGAAAAAGATACTTTCTGATGATGTGGATATCATCCATATTCGGCTGAATATCCTTGTGAAGCCGGAAAACAAAGGCGGTAGAAACTACCTGTCCTACTGGGCAAATACCTTTTTTAATCAAGACGAAAATGTCGATCTAAAAATCTACCTTAATGAATGGAGGGACAAGGACGATCTTGATAAGCTTTTGGCACCCAACATGGATTTGATCTTTTTGATGGATGTGTTAAAAGTTAACAAACTCTGTTTCATCCTGGATAATAGTCAGGCAAGCGAGCATATTAGTGATTGCAGGTTCCCCATCGTTTATAAACCTGCTCCCGTTTCAGCCTCCAGCATCAAAAGGCGGATTGAGTTAACGCAGAAACAATTTAGCGCTGCAACGACCCATAGCCAGGTGGTTTATTATAAGGACACATATGAATCGTATGCCTATCAGCGAGAGTTAGTAGTAAGGGAGGTTTCTATTGATCAAGAGCGAAAAGACCTGATTCTTCTGCTTCACAAGAAAACAAACTGGGTTATTTGCGTGGATGGAGGTATGGACGGAGCACTCTTGAGAGATGGAAACGGAGAGAATAACGATTACGCAATTATTGGCTTTAGCACAGGCAAAGGCCCACACGGGCAGTACAACCTTACAATTACTGCAAGAACAGCCATTATAAACGCAGTAAAAGAGCGTTTAAAGGCGCGCCTTCAGAAACTGTTTTCATGGGATAAGGCGAAAACATATCTTGCAGCTGATGTTTGCATGAATGAAGCGAGAAATCTTGACGGGGTAAGCCTGCTAAGCGCAATCAATCCGAGAGATAACAAGATTAACGAGTTCCTCGCATATATTATGGCTTCTTTGCAAGCAAAGCAGGAGAACAAAGAATCTGCATTGCAGGTAGTTGTTCATTTGGACTCTTACCAGCATTGGTTCGAAGATAATGTTTTGGAGGAAGCTGTAGAATCAAAGTCCCGGCCAGATTTCTTGCAGATCTCTGCAAATTTAGGTGAAAACGGGAAAATACAGCTGGTAGCCACCGTCATAGAGTGCAAGATTGCTCTCTATAGTAATGCCGATGAGCGTAAAAATGATGCCATTCAGCAAGTCCAGCATGGCATAAAACATTTGTCTACCATCTTTGATCCCAATTCGCATTCAATCAGACGACGTTACTGGTTTGCACAGTTGTATCGAGCCTTGGCCTTTTCTCAAATTACTTTCCAGTCTGATACGAAAGCCTTTGCACGTCTCTCAGAGGAAATGAGAAATATTCTTGAAGGTGAATTTGAAATTACCTGGTCCGGCAGGATTATGGGATACTGGAAAGACATGCCGGGGGACGATGAAGTAGTGACAACTTTATCTTCCTCTCCCAGAATTGTCCTGCATGAGGTTCCTCAGAAGCGCATTCAGAGAATACTGTTAAACGACGCCAACGCCAATGTGTCTTATGTGCCAGTTACAGAGACCAGCGACATGGATGTTTCCGATGAAAGCAAAGTGCTGCCTAGCGACCAAGATGAATACAAGGATTCTGAATTGTATTCTTCTAATGATCAGAAAAAAGAGGATGACCAGGAGGTAAAAACTGTTGAAACCTCTGACTGTCACAGCAGTGATGCGCCACTGGAAGTAGCTGCAAGAGATGCAATTCCGGTAGTAGCTACAGAAGAACCCGCAATCACCCAGGCAGGCACTTCTAACGAGGGGAGCAGCATTGCCCATACACAGGCAAAAGATAATCAAAGCATGAAAGAACTAAAGGATATCAGAGTTTATGTTGGAAAAGATGGGGCTGGGAACAAAGTATATTGGGACTTTGGGCACCCCAAGCTTGCAAACCGGCATTTGCTGATTACGGGAACATCCGGTCAGGGAAAGACATATAGTATCCAAGCGATGCTTAAAGAGCTGGCACAAGAAGGTGTTTCCTCTGTTATCTTCGACTATACCGAAGGATTCAGAGAAGACCAGTTGGAGCCTGCCTTTAGAACTGCACTCTCCGATCGGATTAGCCAAAATGTAGTCTATTTTACTGGCATTCCGATTGATCCATTTAGACGTCAGGAAATTGAAATTGCTGGTATGCGTGCGCCGGAGAAGATCTCTGATGTTGCACAGCGTATTGCTACGATCTTTACCCATGTTTACGATTTCGGAGAACAGCAGTTTGCTGCGATTTATGAAGCTTGTAGTAATGCCATCTCCACCTATGGTAATGCAACTGATATGGAGAAATTCCGTGAAAAGCTCGGTGAGGTAAAGAACGCTGCAGCAAAGACGGTGATGTCTAAAATGATTCCGTTCTTTGATAGCGTTGAATTCCAAAAGGGAACAACATTCGATTGGAACACGGTTATTCAAGCAAACGGCAGCGTTATCATCTTCCAGTTAACCAATTATGTGCGTGAAATACAAGTGATTATCACAGAACTGATGCTGTGGGATGCATGGCATTATTTCAAAAAGAACGGCGACAAAAATACTCCCTTTGTGGTGGTACTGGATGAAGCGCAGAATCTTTCTATGAAAATGGGTTCTCCTGCAGAAATCATTCTTAGAGAGGGACGAAAATTTGGGTGGTCCGCATGGTTTGCAACCCAGTCGCTAAAGTCGCTGTCTGATGTGGAAGTCGTCAATCTCCATCAAGCACCATATTCACTTTACTTTAAGCCCACCGATGATGAAATCGTTAAGATTTCTAAGCAAATTGATCCTGTCACGAGTAGTAAATGGGTTGGTTATCTGAAGGGGCTTCACAAAGGGCAGTGTATTGTAACTGGAGACAGGGTGCGTTTCGACGGAACATTTGGAGCAGTTAAGCCTACTATCACAAATATATCTTCTTTTGAGGAAAGAGAAAATGACCGAGTTTAGACTGAACTTTCATCAGACATTTCCGCCATCTGCAGAGTATATTTTGCGTTTGTTAGAAATATGCGGATCAAATGAGGCGCTATCTAAAGAGGATATTTCTGAGCGGACAGGCATCCCTACCGGGAAAAGCAGCGGCAAAGTTGAGCCCAATATCTGCTATGCAGAGTATATGGGCTTACTTGCCGACACTCGCAATGAAGGGAAGCATATCCTATCCTTAACCCCGCTGGGGGAGGAGGTCCTTCAACAAGATCCTGGATTTCAAGAAAAAGTTACCACAGCAATCTGCCATGTAAGGCTTTCCTCCCCATATTATGGTGCGTCACTATGGAAAGTACTGTTTAAAGACATCATTCCTCTTTATCAAGGAGAAATCGGCAACAATGTTCTTGCGGATGAATTGAATAAGCATTTCGGAAAAGCCGTTAAAACTGGGCCGCTATTCAGTGCATATGAAGGGATGCTCAAAAATCTAAACCTTATTAGGAAAGGCACTCAGGGAATTGTCCTTAATAGGCAAAAGATAGATAAAGAACTTCTATTCGTGTACGCATATGCACTTCTGTACGAATGGAACTATACATACCATAATCAGCCTGAGATAACTGAAGATGAGGTTTTACGCCTGGGCATACACTCAACATTTTTGTTGAGCCGAGAATCGTTTTACGGTGTACTTGAGCAGATTGCGGAAAAAGGTATTATTCGGTTTAACCGGCAGCTGTCTCCTTTTACACTTATTCGTCTGCATTCAGCGGAGGATGTAATTCCACTTTTATATAGTGAGCTTTGCTGAGTCAAGGGGAGGAATTGGGCATGAAATTTAGCAATGTCTTATCTTTCAGAAAAGATATTTTCTTTGACGGTGCGGTACAACTCGATTGGTTTTATAATCGAGAAAAGGCAAGTAATGTAGCAAAAAACTTTGTCTTTCATGGGAGCGAATACTTTGGCGTTAAAGAGACCGGCGGAAAATCCTTAACGGACACAATTCAATTTGTTGCTGACATTGCTTCGAAAGTTCAAGAGGACCAACATGTTAACCCATTGACTCTTGCGATTGCTGGCTATGGCACAGGTAAATCTCATCTCGCTGTTACGCTTGCGCAGCTTCTTTCTGGCGAGGACTATCAACCAGAAACACACGAGTTAATACTTAAAAACATTGAGGGAATCAATAAACAGGTTGGAAAGCAGATTAGAGAAACAACCAAACGACCCAATCTTGTGCTCGCAATTAATGGAATGCGAGACTTCAACCTTCATTATGAACTGCTGAAGGCTGCGCAAAAATCCTTGCGCCTTTACGGTTGCTCTGATGATCGGTTGAAAAAGATCAATCGGGCCATTGAAACAGCTTTTCGGTTTTTTGAGAGAAATGCAGAATCTTCGCTGAGGTTATTTGAAGAAAAAGCCGCTGAACACGGTTACTCAGAGCGCGGCCAGGAACTGGTACATATTCTGAGAGAGCAACTCGGTGAGGAAGAATCGGCATTCAATGTAATTAACGCAGTATACAACGAGATAAACGGTAATGAAATAAGGTGGGATGAAGGCGTCTCTGCTTCGGCAATCCTTGAAGCACTATTGATTGAGTATTGTGGGATCAGTGGGCCATTCAACAAGATTATCATTATCTTTGATGAATTTGGCAGATATCTCGAGTATGCATCTTCAACGAACACCGCCAGATCGGGCGACTCGGCTTTGCAACAAATATTTGAGTCGGCCCAGAATGCAGATGGCTCTATTCAAGTCATTAACTTTATCCAATCTGATATTAAGAGTTACCTACAAAGAGTTGACCAGACAAGCAATATTAGCCGATATATAGGAAGATACGACGCCAGCGACAAGTATTATTTGTCGTCAAATCTGGAAACGGTCTTTGCTAACCTTATCGAGCGCCGTGACAAATCCGCTTTTGATGAAACAATTAAAACCTGGCAGAGAGAAAAAGAATCGGTGTGGAAATCCACCTTTGAGGATCTCAACCGGTGGCTCCCGGCGAAAGGCTTGTGGAAAGACTATCAGCTGTACAGGCAAGTGATTGTTGAGGGTATTTATCCATTACATCCATTGGCAACGTATATGCTGTCCCAGCTCTCGGACTATCTGCAAAACCGTTCCTCTTTAATGCTTCTAGGGAAATATGTTAATGGTTTCACGGAGTTTGATCTGACAAAGGATAGCGCTCCATTTGTATATCCGGAAGCGCTCCTGGAAGGAGATCTCTTTACAGAGATGCTCTCAGCAGAAGAGGAGGGCAGGCAATACAGCCAGCATTGTATCAGATATAACAATATTCTAAGAAAATACTCAGACAAGCTTTCGGCGGACTCATTGAAAATCCTCCGAGCGAATTTAGCGCTGCGAATTTTGCGTTGCAGGACAAAAGATTACAGCGACGTGAAACATGCACTTATGGTTTTTTCGGGGTTGCCCGATTCTTCTGTAGAGCATGAACTCGTTTGGCTTGAAAACGAATATGCTATTCTTGGATATGATGAGCATACTGGGTGCTTCGATTTCTTAGAGGACTCCAGTGGAGCACACGATTTTAAGACCTTTTTCAAACGCCTTCGCGCAAATACTGTTTTTTCCTTTAGCGAGCTCGAGGACTCTAAAGTCAGAGAACTTGCAGATGTCCTCTCTGTGCAGCCATCTAACTTTGGGACAAAGCATAAAATCAAAACAAATGAATGGCAGTTCGAACAGGATATGTTTCCTATTACTGACATTTCAGAGGCTTTTATCGAGTCGTGCGTTGCAGCGTGGAAGGCCGCAGTATCTCCGGAGAAGATCAAGGGAAAACTCATTTGGCTCTATATCAACAGGGACTGCCCCGGCGACACATTGGAAAGCGTTTTTGCTTTTGCGAAGAAAGTTGAAGGCACACCAATCGTGTTGATGTTGCTCAATGATGTTGATGACAGATTGAAAAATGCCTTGTGCGAATATGCTGCGATTCAGAATGTGTCTGGAGCTGACCAACAAAAATATGGGCGGCACTATGTTGATAAGCTTCAAGAGACAGAAGAAAACCTTAGGAACGCTTTTGATGTCCTGAAGAAGCAAAGACTACATATTACATCTCACGGAGTCGAACCATTCTCCGAGAGGCTTGCGGTTGCATTAACAGATGTGTTTGAGAATGTGTATCCCCAGGCAGTTCCGTTTGACTTTGATGGATTCGATGGTAAGCAGCAGATTAAAGCAAGAAAAGCATTTTGCTCAATCACTCGCTTGTTGTTATCTGGCTCCCTGAACGATGATACTGTGCATTCATTCCCGGCAGACGTTAGAAACAGGCTGGAGGCATCCTTATCCGTTTCTGGTGCGTTCTCCTGGAAAATAATCAACGCCAACTATCAAGTTGTTCCTCCTGAGCAAAAACACGTTCGAGAAGTGTATGATGAGATAGTCGGATCACTTCCAGAGGGCGGCGAACTCCAGCTTGAAGATATTATTTCTAAGCTTGTCGCACCTCCTTTTGGAATGAACGACTATGTTGCGGTTTATATGTTAGTCGCAATTTGCGCCAATCTGAGTTATTGCCTAAGGATAGTCTTAAATGCTTCGGTTTTTAGCATAAATACATGGAAAGACGAGGTAATTGGAGATAATAAGGTTGATTTGGCTCTGATTAAGAAATCGACCTTGAAGCGGGTTAATGCTGGAGCTGTTGCTGATCAGTTCCTACGATTATTTGCACGGATTGATAGCAATATGGATTGCTATCAAGTAGCAGCCCTATCCAACGAACTCGAGCAAATGAAACAATCTGAGAATATCCCAGATGAATTGACTGCGCAGTATCAGTTAGCTCTGAATAAACTCCAGGAAGGATTACGCGTTAAGAACAGTTGGGTTTCGGCGAAAAACCTTGTATTAGATAAATATGATTCCCTTTTGGAGAAGAGAGATATCTATAGCGGCCTCCAAGCAATACAGATCATGGGTGGTTTGACATTCTATGATTGTTTCAAAGACTCTTCCTATGCAATGACAGAAGAGCAACGCGAAGAGTTGAATGAATTAAAAGGTAAAATCCGTCAGCTTGTTGATCCCTTTATTGTAGGCTGGATTTCTGAGCAAAGATGTCGCGGAGTAGAAAACATAACACAATATCGAAAGCACATGGAGCGTTTACGTAGCCTGCTTTCTGACTTGGGTTATTCAAAAGAAGCTGACTTAGCAGCTAAGAGAGCAGAAAGCGAATTAAGCAATGTCGAGGAAATCAGAGCACGGCAAGAGCTGCGGGCCAAGTACTCAGACTTTTTGCAGAATTGCACTTTATCTGCAGTTGTTCCTTTCACCAGGCTATTAGAATGGAAAAAACAGGGAGAAGCCCTGTGCTCCAACATTGAAAAATTCGCCGCCTCTCTCGGAAAAGACTATGAGCGAATGAGGAGCAATGCGGCAGCCAGGCTTTCAGCAATCAATGATGCGATTGATCAGATAAGGCAAGACATGAACGACATCTACGATGACATCTATAATGTCTCTAGTGTTGATGATGTTCGCGCAATGGTAGAGCGTATCCATTTGGTCTGTCAAAAAGGCATTGCAGGTAGAGATTTGGCCGATTTCAACGAGCTTAAGAATTCCCTCGAAGCTTTCCTTCAGGATATTAATGCATTAGTTGAGGCGCAGAATGATCGTGAGCAGTTTGATAAAGAATACTCCCTATTGATGCAAAAGTATCAGGAGGCAGAGCTTGACTTTGATGTGCTCGCAATTCTTGAGCAGGTTGCAAATTCTATTTCAGCTTCGCTTGATCACAAAGAAAAAGCATGGGAAAGCCGTTATATCTGCAGCGAAGAGAACGGTCGCTCGGACTTGTTAGCTTGGGTTGATGAGACTCGCTTGCTGCCAAAGTATCTTTCTGAGCGCGCAAGAGAAAAGTTCGAGCAGAAAAAAAGAGCAGTAGAGAAAAAGCTAAGTCAAGCGAAAGTAGATGATGTGGTCTATAGTTTCAAAAAGCTAAATGAAGAAGAGCGCGAAGAATGTTTCGATAAACTGGTAGACATCTATAAAAAAGACAAGGATGAAAAGCCCGATTCATCACACACACCTGCGAGGAATAAACGCTGGGATCTTGAAGAGTGGGTTGTTCTAGCGCAACTTTATTTTGCTAACAAAGAGAAGACCCGAACAGAGCTTAGCGCCGAGTTGGAAGGATTGTCTCAAATGCTAATTCGTCGTGCTGATATGCTTGGTATTGACCACGACGATAAATACCGAAATGTTAACGGCTTGGCGATGCAATTTGATAGGCTAAAATATATGGATACCGGTGGAGAGAAAGGACTTTCAGCATACAGCGCCTTAGGCCAGGCAGCAATTGATATGTACTATCGTGAGCCTGAAGAATTTGAGAGGATTGCTATGAACTGCTGGGATAAGTATCGAGGTTAATTCGGTCGTAATGGGCAATGTGGCCGATAGCATCATCGGCCACATTGCCAGATAGCTTAAAAAGCAAAACCATAACAAGTTGATATACGGATCTCGACAGTCCCCAACCAAATGATGACAACCGGCAAAATGGTTCAGCTTATGAAGATCAAACAGATAGTTCCGAGAGCGTAAGGAAAGCGTATCAATATGATTCTGTGGACAATGCAGCCCCGATATATTCTGGATCTGGTTCAAACAACAGGCGTCTACATATGTGACCCGGAGAGAACGACAATGCCGGAGTTTACAAAGCAATATGACTGGCTGGCAGAGAGGATGGCCGAAAAGGTTGGACCACCGCCTGCTGGCGTGCGCTATCCTGTCTGGGCATGGTATAAGCAGCGTGGAAAGCATAAGAAGCCTGACCTGCGAAGTGAGCGCTGGTGCTATGGGCCGGGCAATGAGGACTATGTGTGTCTGGAATTGGATGTGCCAGACGAGCTTGTTGTCCTCTCCGATTTTGATATTTGGCACATCGTCCTGTGTGATTCTTTGATTTCTGATACCGAGGAAGAAGATAAACAGCAGGATGCGTACTGGGATTCTTTATCTGAGGCCGAGAAAGCAATCTACAAGAGCAAGAACTGGGAGCGGGTGTTTATAACCACGCCGATGCACAATGATTGGACCAAACGCGGCAATTTGGTTCAGGCAACCTTCTGGGAGCTGAAAGCCGAGTACATTCGGCGCATCTATCCTTTTAGAACAGCAAAAGCAAAGCATTGAAGGAGAATGCAATTATGAACGACCATGTGATCGGCTTTTATTCTGAAAACGGCGCATATGGCTGCTTCTCCAATTGGTATCCGTCCGGGTTTGCGGTGGATGGGATCTCTTTTGCAAACGCAGAGCAGTACATGATGTTCCAAAAGGCCATATCATTTGGCGCAGATGACACCGCCAAGCGTATCCTTACCACGACCGCCCCGAGCGAGATTAAGCATCTGGGCAGAACCGGCATCCCCGATTATGATGATGCGACATGGGATACCATCTGCATCCCGATCATGCGGCGAGGTCTGAGGGAGAAGTTTGCACAAAATGCGGAGCTGAAGCAAATGCTCCTGGGCACCGGGGACAAATATCTGGCCGAATGCACCGACGCTTTTCATATTGCGAACCGTAATGTGGACCGCAAGTGGGGTGTTGGACTCACAGCTGACGATCCCAGAACACAGCATCCGGAGCAGTGGGCAGGGCGGAACCTGCTGGGTTATCTGCTGATGCAGGTCCGGCAGGATCTTCGGGAGCTGGACGATGGCTGGGAACTTTCTGCCAAGGACCCGGAAGCCTTTGAGCCGGAGATCGAGATCCAGCGGGCGGATATCACAAAGCTGCGAGTAGACGTCATCGTAAACGCTGCAAATAACTCCCTTCTCGGCGGCGGAGGCGTGGACGGTGCCATCCATATGGCAGCCGGTCCGGAGCTGCTGGCGGAATGCAAAACACTCAACGGCTGTCCCACCGGTGAGGTGAAGTTGACCGGAGCATACCGTCTGCCCTGCAGCAAGATTATCCATACTGTCGGTCCGATCTGGCACGGAGGCAACAGCGGCGAGGCCGGGAAACTGGCCAACTGTTGGCGGCGGTCTCTGGCCCTGGCGGCAGAGATCGGAGCGCATACCATTGCCTTCCCCTCTATCTCCACCGGCGTCTACGCTTTTCCTTTGGACCAGGCAGCTGCCATTGCTATGAAAACGGTTGCGGAGTTCCTTCTTCTGCGGCAGGATTACCCGCTGAAGGTCATCGTCGCAGCCTTTGACAGCAAAGCCGAGACAGCATATCGGGAGGCGCTAAGCCGGGTGCTTCATGCCTGGGGGAAGCCGCTGCCGAATGCGGAATCGATTACCAATCCCGCCTTCCGGACAAAAATCCTTCAATTCTGCAGAGACCAGCTTCCGACTCTCAAAATGATCCAGGCTGTTCCCGCTCTGCAGGAAGCCTGCCGAAAGTACAACGCCTATGTGCCGGAAGAGGGACTTCCCTGCGAGATTGCAGCCTATCTCCACAACACCCTGCTGAAAGACGCATACAATAGTGGCTTGGTTGTCCACGACTATGATAAACGTGTGCGCAGCGCTGATCCAGATGTCGTGAAGGTTCATGCGCCATCGGAGGAGTGGCTGAAGACTCTTTCCGCAGATCAGATGATCGGCTGCATAGCTTTTCATTTCCGCGCAGACCATTTCAACAATGGCTCTCTGGTGAGCGACTCTATCGGCAACGGCCATCTCTACAAAATGCTTTGCGCACTGATGGAAAAGCTCGGATAAAACATAGAGCCCGCAGACAGAGTGTACATCTGCGTAAATTCCAAAAAACCAATATACAGAATAAGTTTTGCGATTATCTGGCCTTGTTCTCCGTGACGGCGGCCTTGAAAGACCGTGCAAGTTGTCTTTTCGGTCCGATGCTTACATTTATTCTGACAAGACCTGCACCATATGGCGCTGACCCGCACAGAAACCGCACAGAAACATGCAAAAGACTGGGTTCTGTCCATAAAATGGTACAGGTCTTATGATACTGTGGTATCACCGATCAACGATCAAAGCAGTTCATCCTGTTAGCCAGCTGCTCAAAGGAGGTCGCTTATGCAGTATCTGGAGAGTTTTCAACTGCCCACGCAGGATCAAGAGTACGGCTATTTGCTTCGTTTGAAGCGTCCACTGCTCACAACATACTACCCTTTCAACCTCTTTCGGCATCTGGAAATGCCCATGCTGGAGTTTGAGCCGATCACGATCCTTTGCGGCGGAAACGGCAGCGGGAAGTCCACGATCCTGAACACAATCGCAGAAAAACTTAACCTTCGCCGCAGTGCGGTGTTCAACCGCACAGAGTTGTTTGAGGACTACGTCAATTTGTGCCGCTATCAGCTCTGTTACGGCGCCGCCATCCCGAAGGGGAGCCGGATCATCACCAGCGACGATGTGTTCGACTACCTGTTGGACATCCGGAACATTAACAACGGGATCGATAACAAGCGCGGAGAGCTGTTCCAAACCTATTTTGATTATCGGAAGATTGACAATGATGA
>JAEEGL013425537.1_pt1 | contig 24879 bp, 14 predicted proteins | sample 9134231 | NCBI WGS metagenome assembly JAEEGL01 (sample SAMN16246548, study PRJNA631951) | gut metagenome | biome: gut microbiome; feature: rumen; material: fiber-attached | host: Bos | place: Iran: Karaj | collected 2018-10
AGAATGTCCTGAAGAGTCTGGTCAAAGGCATGGCCCATGTGGAGCTTACCTGTGATATTTGGCGGCGGGATTACTATAGTAAATGGCTTTTTGGTCTCATCCACCTCTGCGTGGAAATACTTCTTCTCTTCCCACTTTGAATAAAGACGCGGCTCAATGTCTCTGGGATTATAGGTCTTTTCCAGTTCTTTTTTCATTTTTATCTCCTTAAAATAAAACACATCTGCTCGTGCGAGCACGGCATCTGTATTTTTAAATATTTCTGCCTGGCTCATTGTTATACTATTCAGAGCCAGACTCGGAAACATATATGTTTCCTCGTTGGCGGATTTCCGCCAGATAGAAATATTTAAAAACACATCTGCTCGTGCGAGCACGGCATCTGTATTTTTAAATATTTCTGCCTGGCTCTGAATAGTTACCATATCAGCTATGCTGCGCTTCGTCAAGGGAACGCTGGGAAATGATTGCCTTGTGCAGCAGCACCACTTCGCCCTTTTTGTGTTCCTTGACATCATACAGTGCGTTGTCTGCAGCATACATGTAATCCCAGAGCTTGTTGGTCTCACTGGGGATTGAGTTCCTTATCCCCTGGGATATGGTAACTCCTGTTCCCTTGCTGTCAGCAGTTGCCCCAAATTTCATGGAAGCCACCTGGTCCCTTAAGCTTGTGGCACACTCCATTATCTGGGCGTCCGTCATATTCTCATATACTATCACAAACTCATCGCCTCCATACCTGAAGGCCCTGACAGTGGGACGCAGCTTGCAGATATTGTCTATGGCAGCTGCAATGCTCTTAAGGCACTCGTCTCCCACCTGATGTCCGTAGGTGTCATTGTAATGCTTGAAGTTGTCCACATCCAGGATCTCAACCGCCAGTGACTTCTGATTGGCAAAGGCGTCCTCAAAGGCTGTATCGGCATATTTGTTGAGGCTGTACCTGTTGCCCAGGCCTGTGAGCGGATCGGTCTCAGCCTGCCTGACCAGTATCCTGTTCTCTTTTTCTATTGAAGAGAGCCTGCTTCTGATGTTCATAAAGAACTTGTAATTGGCAATACTCTCCTGTTCCTGTAAAAGGCTCGATTCATAATATTCCAGAAGGGCAGCGTTTTTGTCCTTATCCCTGCCCATCATGCTGTAAAACTCGATCTTGAGCTTAGCATAACCCTTTCTTAGATGCGCGATGTTGAGATCATCCAGCGACCTCTCCACATTCTTGATGACTCTGTCCACCTCTCCAAGCCGGCCTACCTTCATAAAGAAGCGGCAGATCTCATATATATCCTCAACCGTATCCAGGGGAAACTTGTTGTTCTGCATCAGATAGGAGATCATGTCTGCGTACTTCTCATACAGATCAGTCTCTCCAAGGAAATGATACCCTCTCATCCTTATGTCCAGTACCGGCAGATCCATAAAGAGCTCGCTGCCTGTTCCCGGCTCCTGTTCCAGCTGCTCTATGCCCTGAATGCACTTCTGAAGCTGGTCGGGCTTGTCAAGGGCGATATAACAGTCAGCCTGGAAGCAGTAACAGTAAAGCAGATTCCTGTAATACAGGCTGTCGTTCTTATTCTTTCGAATGCCCTTATAGGCCTTTTTGACGTAGGACAGGGCCTGCTTGATGTCCTTGTTATCCAGATATATCTGACCGATGTTAAACATTATAAAGCCCGGAATTGAACTGTTCTCATCAATCTCTTCACAATATTTAAGGGCATTGAGATAAAAATCCAGCGCCAGCTCCGGATTGCCATGATTGAGTGCATCTATCCCGAGAAGATTGTAGCACCTGGCAAGGTGCTCCATGTCGCCGCATTCCTGCAAAAGCTCAATAGCCTTAAGGAGGTTGGTGTTGAACTTCTTGTAATCGGTGCTGAGCAGATAGTAGGCATCAGCAAGATAATAATAGGAATACCCGAGGATATTGGTATCCCCTATCTCTCTGGCCTTCTTAAGGAGCTTGTTACAGCATCCAAAAAAGCCGTCAGACATCCTGGCGCGCTCCTCCAGCATAGCATTATTAAGCTCTACCACCTCAAGTCCGTAATCTTCTATTTTCATAATGCTCCTAGTCAGAAAAAAGTAGTCACGAAATATTTTACAACAACATCACAGCAGTATCAAGAAGGATGTAGAAGCATCGCAGCCCCTGTATTTATGCGGCTTTCAGGTTTTTTAATGACATTTATGTCAATTATCAAATTGGTTTACATAACTATATTGACCAGTTCAGTCATAAGGCATTTTTGTGGAGAGAATCCCCCGGTTTTTATCAGCCTATTTAAACAGCCTATTTATGCGGTGTTTTGAGATGGAGTTTCCAACTAATCCCCATTTTCCACAGAGTTATCCACATGACACCAGAGTCAGTAATTGCCAGCTTTCGTATCATTTCTCTGTCGTTTTTGTAATTTTTGTATACAATTCTATACAATTCATTGTTTTTGTTGGTTTACATAATTTTATCGTTGTTCACTTTATGTAAACCAGATTTTGATTTTTTCATGATTTTTCGCTAAAAACAGCCTCTTATCATCTGTCTAATCCGCTCCAGAACTGGGCTACAGCATTTTTGACCGATCTGGTCATAACCTCTTTACACCCCCTCCATTCCCTGGGAAACAGACTTCTGTAACGATAGTCAGTGAACCTGTCATCAAGAAGCGCCACAACACCCTGATCATCCACGGTGCGTATCACCCTGCCGGCTGCCTGAAGGACCTTGTTCATTCCGGGGTAGCGGTATGCATAGTCAAACCCATCAAGTCCCTTCTCTTCAAAGTAACCTCTTATTATCTCCCTCTCATTGCACACCATGGGAATGCCGGTACCGACCACAATGACCCCTATGAGGCTGTCATACTTAAGATCAATCCCCTCACTGAATATTCCTCCCATGACGCAAAAGCCCAGAACGTTCTTATCTTCCACCACCTCCAGATCCATGTGGATTATCTCAGAAAGATCAAGCTCGTTCCCCCTGGAGAACCTGCCCAGAAACTCCTCTCTTGCCGATTCTGTCATAAAGCTGTTCTGGGCCAGAAGATCCGTGGTCTCCGGGTCATAGAACTCCTCTTCATATATGCTGTAGACCTCATACAGGAACTGATGGGACGGAAAGAACACAAGATAGTTGCCGCTTCTTGCCTTTATCACGCTGTCAATGTATTCTGCCACCCTGCGATACATGTCATATCCGCGCTGGGTGTAGCGGCTGCTAACATCCCTGCCGATAAAGATGCCAAGCTTTCCGGGATCAAATACAGATCTGGCATAGATCTCATAGTCCTCATCGGTGCCGCCTAAGAGCTTCTTGTAATACTGGATTGGAAGAAGCGTTGCAGAAAAAAGAATCGATGACACTCCCCTCTCCATGCACACCGAAAGGTTCCTTGAAGGGTCTATGCAGGCAAGCCTGAGTATAAAGCTGCCATCCTGGGCAAATTCCCCGTAGATCACATAGTGATCGTCAAGAAGGTCGTAAATGGTCAGAAACCTTGAAATGTCAAAATAAAACAATAGCAGCTCCTCCCTGCAGGGGCCCTCGGAGTGGTCCTCCAGATATTCACTGATTATGCCCGAAAGCCTGTTAAGAGGCTGGATGAAGGAATCAATGGACTGATAGATACAGTAGTCATCACATTTTCTCTTAAGCTCCAGCAGGGCCTTATTACATTTGTCCAGGTGCCCTGCAATCCTTGGATGGAACTCCTTTATGGTGCTTTTCAGCTCCAGAAAGCTCTCCTTTTTAAGGGCTGCACTGTACATATCCCTGCCCCTGTCCAGCAGATTGTGGGTCTCATCCACCAGAAAGCAGTAGTCCTTCTTTTTGCCGTCAGCAAAAAAGCGCCTCAGATACACAAAGGGATCAAAGACGTAGTTGTAATCACAGATCACTGCATCCGCAAAAAGACTCATGTCCAGAGACATCTCAAAAGGGCACACCATATGCTTTTTCGCGTATTCCGTTATGGTGTCCCTGTCAAAGGAGTCAGAGGTACTCAGAAGGTCGTAAATAGCGTCATTTATCCTGTCATAGTGCCCCTTTGCATAGGGACAGGTCTCGGGATTACAGCTTCTCTTTTCCTCATCTATAAAACAGATCTTGTCCCTTGCTGTGATGGATACACTCTTAAGCCTAAGGCCAGAGGTCCTTCGCATGGTGTCCAGAGCTTCTGTGGCAACTGAACCTGCTATGGTCTTGGCCGTCAGGTAAAAAATCCTGGAGATCTTGCCCTCCCCCATGGCCTTCACAGTCGGAAAGACGGTTGATATGGTCTTACCTGTTCCTGTGGGGGCCTCCAAAAAGAGCTTCCTCTTATGGACTATTGTCCTGTAGACCGCAGCTGCCAGATCCTTCTGCCCCTGCCTGTACTCAAAGGGGAAATTGGTTTTCTTTATGGAAAGAGTCCTTATATCGGACCATGAATACTCAAAATCTGCCCATCTTTTATACTTATCGAGAAGGTCATTTAAAAATGCCGTTATCTCAGAAAAGCTGTAAGTAAAGTCAAAGTATTTCTTTTCCTCTGTGTCTATATTGCAGTAGGTGACTCTGACGTCCACCTCAGGATAGCGGCGCTCAAACAGGTACATTGCTGCGTAGCACTTAGCCTGGGCAAGATGTACCCCGACAGGCTCCTTCATCCTTGACAGGTCCCTGTAGGTGCCCTTGATCTCATCGATCATAGGTCTTTTGATCTTTTCTCCTATAAAGGACTCCTGTCCCAGATCCGTCTCTGACAGGGGCGCTTCCATGTACTTGTCCAGGATTCCGTCAGCCCTGCCCTCCACTGTCACCATATAGTTGTCATAGGTCCTGGTGTAGGACAGCGCGACCTCCGGATGGTAGTCAGGCCCCATGCTCTTTTGTATCATGCGGTGGATCCTGCTGCCCTCCTGCATTGCCTCGGCACCTGCCTGATGTATTCTGTTGTCTATATCTCCGGACCTTAGGATGAACTCCACCAGGCCCCGGACTGAAATCTTTATCTCCATAGATATAAAAAACTCCCTGTGGCAATCTCATTTCAGATTATACCACAGGGAGCATATTGATTTATGCTGCTTTACAGTATCTGTATTCCGTTTTTGGTGGCCTCTTCAACCATGTCCTCAGGCCAGATGGAGCACTGTACCTCTCCGATGTGAGCCTTGCGCAGGAAGAACATGCAGATCCTGGACTGACCGATTCCTCCGCCGATGGTGTAGGGAAGCTCCTTGTCAAGGATTGCCTTCTGGAACGGGAGCTGGGCTCTCTCCATGCAGCCTGCCTTTTCAAGCTGAGACTTAAGGGAGTCCTCATCAACTCTTATGCCCATGCTGGAGAGCTCTAAGGCAATGTCAAGAACCGGATAGTACACGATAATGTCTGCATTGAGCTGCCAGTCGTCATAGTCCGGTGCTCTTCCGTCATGCTTCTCTCCGGAAGCGAGCTCATCGCCGATCTGCATGATGCAGACAGCGCCCTTGGCCTTGGCAATGTAATACTCCCTCTCCTTGGGTGTATTGTCAGGGAACATATCCTCCAGCTCCTGAGTGGTGATAAAAAATATCTCGTCAGGAAGCAGTTCTTCTATGTAATCATACTGGATCGACATGAATTTCTCAGTCTTCCTAAGTACCTTGTATACATTTCTGACAGTCTCCTTGAGGTAATCCAGGTTCCTGTCCTCTTTATTTATGACCTTCTCCCAGTCCCACTGGTCCACGAAGATTGAGTGGATGTTGTCAGGGATCTCATCTCTTCTGACAGCATTCATGTCAGTATAAAGACCTTCATACACATTAAAGCCATACTTCTTGAGGGCGTATCTCTTCCACTTGGCAAGAGAATGCACGATCTCAGCCGGGCGCTGATCCTCATTGAGAATGTCAAAGGATACGGGACGCTCCACACCGTTAAGGTTGTCATTGAGTCCGGACTCCGGTGTTACAAAAAGAGGTGCTGTTACTCGCTGAAGATTGAGCCTTGTTGACAGCATTCCCTGAAAGAAGTCCTTGACGGTCTTGATACCCACCTGAGTGTCGTGAAGATCCAGTGCAGATTGATAGTTCTTTGGGATTTTAAGGTTTTCCATACTTTTTTCCTTCTGCCGTTTTCTTTATTAAATGATTATCATTTACCATTTAATAACTTTTAACAACAGATTGCAAGAAAAAAATCTTCGGATTTATACCCCTTTAGCCAAGCTGAACCTGTTTTCTGATACTCTTTTCGTTGGCCTCCTGCTTGACCCTGTTGAGAGCGCTGTGAACAGCGGGCACAGCCAAAAGTGCAACGGTAAGAGCTCCCTCTGCTGCAATATAGGATCCGTTGTAAGCCATGGAATAAAGGATTGGGTTCCATCCTTCGGGAGCATACTCAGCAAAAAAGATTATGCCCGACAGAGTTGAGAAGAGGAATCTTCCAAATATTCCTGCAAGATAGCCCTTTATCATGCCATGTCTCTTCTCGTAGAAAAAGCCTGATACGCCAAGAGCGCCAAAGGCCAGCACATAGTCACACAAAAGCTGCGGAAGAGCTATGATGTAGGGATCCACCACCATCTGCAGAAGGCCGTAAGCAAAGGCTGCGGACAGTGAAACTCTGGGGCCGTAGAGATAGCCGATAAAGGTTACAAAGAACATACTGAAGACTGTTACGGATCCGCCCATGGGCAGCTTAAAGAGCTTCACATTGGAAAGAACAAATGCAAGAGCCAGGCACAGCGCCGATACAGTAAGCTGTTTGATGCTCATCCTTACCTTGCCATCTCCGTTTACAAAGTAGCTTACCACCAACATCACTGCAATTGCCAGAACCACTAAAAGTCCATAGCCCCCCTTGGTGATGGAGTACGAGGTGTACCCGTCCTCAACAATCTTTTCAAGAAATAAACTCATAAAAAAATCCTCCCTTTGTGTATTAACACACTAAGAGAGGTCAGCATAAAGGCTATTCCTATAATCAGCAAACGACTGTATAATGATAGTCTGTAGATTGTTTGAAGTAATCAGCTTCCCTACGCCGGCATTATCCGGGTCAGGTAATAAGGGTTAGACGCCCATGGCGTACACTCTCAGCATTGCTCCCCTAGCGGTTTTATTAAGTTCAACAATCATTAAACACTCACACGGTGCTGTTGTCAATAGGATTATTTAAATGAAAAACGAAAAAATCAAATGGAACATCTGCATACTCTGGATTCTGATCGGGACAGCCTCCTCGACGATCCTCACCCTTATATTCAACTACACCGGCCTGGTATCTGACCCGGCTTTTCAGAAAGCTTCCCAGGGGCTTTTTTCCTTAAGCTCCTATGTACCGGTTCTGGTGATCATGTACTGCCTCATCTCGCCTGTGATAGAGGAGGTGCTGTTCAGGTTCTTCTTATTTGGCTTCATCTTTCAAAAAACCGGCAATCCTGCCCTGTCCATCCTCATCACAGCTGCCCTGTTTGGCATATATCACCTGAACCCCGTACAGATGCTTTACGCATTTATCATGGGCCTTGTGATAACCTATGGTTACTACAGGCACAGGAATATCCTCATTCCGATCCTTACCCACGCAGCCGCCAATGCCGTTGCACTTCTCTTTACCTTCCGGTGATCAAAGCGCTATCACCTTGTGCAGGGCAAAGGAATAGATATACACCTCTTTTACCTTCAGGTCGCAGGAAGCCTCCAGAGCCCTCTTGTACAGTTCAAGCTGCAGCCTGTATCGCTCTGTCAGCTCATCTTCACTGTCCACCCTGTCAGTCTTGTAATCCAAAAGAACTATTTCCCCATCCTCAATGAACCAGGCATCGATGATTCCCTGCACCAGTACCATCTCATCTTCAGAAAAGCGCTTATCAAGCTCCGATGCAGATACTCCCATCATAAAGGGCTTCTCTCTCATGAGCTTGCCGTTCCTGTAAGCTCTTCCCATTCTCTGTCCAAGGCCGGACCCTAAAAACGAAGCTATATCGGGACTCCACACACTCCCGACATACTCCTGCGGTATCATCCCGATCCGGGCCATTTTGTTCATAAAGATATATACCCTGTCTGACACAGGTCCCTTTACCGGCGCTTCTCCGGCTGCAAGGGCTTTGTCCATCAGCTCTTCATCCCCGTAAATGCTCTCATCAAGAAGCTCCATGATGCGGTGGTAGGCTGTTCCTCTTTCGGCGCCGGTCAGTGAAGCCTTCGCTATGCCCAATGTGCCCTCACCGGCTGCGGCTTCAGTCTCCTTTTCCAGCTCTTTTTCGGCTTTTTCCACAAACGCAGCCCTGTTGTCGAACACCTCTCCGGCTTCCTCCATGTGGGCTTTTTTGAGCTCAGAGACTGTGGTCTTGGTAAAGAGCCCCCTAAGGCTCTCATGGGGATATGCGCTCTCAAACCTCTCCTTAAGCTCTTTATATAGTTCCCTGTCTTCCTGTAAGGTCTCAAGCTTCTCCCTGAGTCTGTGTTTTCTTATAAAGAGCTCTGTCTGTTCCCCATAATCCTGTGCAAGAAGATCCTTCTCTCCCAGGACGGTTATCTTAAGATCCGGAACACTGTCTTTATCATGTACATTTTTGTCAAACAAAAGCCTGTCCTGCTCATATTTATCAAGGACCTGCCCCATGGAAGGATGCCGCATGAGAGCCGGAAGGATCAGCGAAAGAAATGATCCTGCGCCTGACCTGACAAAATATGGCAAAACGCCCTCTTTTCCTGCCATCTGCCTCAAAGTCATCATCTGTCTGCCAAGCGTCTTGCCCATATCCTTGACTGAGGCAGTAAGAATCAGCTTCTCCTTAGCCCTGGTAAAGCCCACGTACAGTACTCTTATTTCCTCTCCGAGGCTGTCCAGCTTCATGTTCTCAGAGATGAGCCTTCGCTTTAAGGTGTCGTATTTGACCCTTAGCTCAGAGTTTATGCACTTCACACCTATGCCAAGATCCATGTCCAGGATCATATCTCCCTTGGTGTCCATGGTGTTGAACTCCTTGGCAAGCCCTGACACAAAGACAACAGGGAATTCCAGGCCCTTACTTTTATGTATGCTCATGATACGGACTACATCCGCATTTTCATCAATGGTCCCGGCCTCACCATAGTCCACCTGAACCACCTTGATGTGCTCAATATAACGGATGAAGTGGAACAGTCCCTTGAAGCTTGTCTTTTCAAACTCTGCTGCATTGCTGACCAGGAGCTCTACATTGGCAAGCCTCTGCTCACCTCCGGGCATGGCGGAAACAGTGACCTCGTAATCGGTATCATCGATTATGCGCCACAGCAGCTCATGGACCGGAAGATAGGTTGCCATTACCCTGTATTCTTCAATAGAGGCGATAAAGTCTTTTACCCTGTCTGCAAGTTCATCATCAAGATCAAGGTCCATTATAAGCCCGTCGTAGAAGGAGTCCGGAGATGCCTCTGTACTCTTAGCGTCAATGGCTATGCGCAAAAGAGCCAGCTCCTCATCGGAAAAACCGCCGATGGAGGAGTGCATCACGGCTATAAGCGGTATGTCCTGCCTTGGGTTGTCGATTATGCTCAGCATATCCAGAAGTATGCCTATTTCAGGTGCATCAAAGTAGCCCGTCTTGGACTCCGTGTGGCAGGGGATACCCTCCCTCTCCAGAATGTCCTTAAATACATCATCCCAGCCCGAAAGGGACCTAAGCAGTATCACAATATCGCTGTATTTAAGATCCTTGTCCTCTCTTCTCAGGGCCCGGATCCTGCGGGCTATGACAAGGGCCTCTTTTTCTCTGGGAGACAGTTCACTTATAGTCTCATCTGCAGGCTCTAAGATATCACTCTCATCCACCAGCATTAGCTCAGTATCAGTATTGAAGGTCGCTTCATCGTACTTAGCACCCGGAACCAGTCTTGCATCCTCATCGTAAGCAACGCCTCCCAGATCCTGCGCCATTATCTTCTCAAACACATAGTTGGTAAAATCAAGGACACAGCTGCGGCTTCTGAAGTTCTTGTGAAGATCTATCCTGCGGTCAGGAGCAGCCTCATCCCTGCTGTAGCTTCTGAACTTTTCCATGAATATCTCAGGTCTTGCCAGTCTGAACTTGTATATGCTCTGCTTGACATCACCCACCATGAACCTCTGGGAAATATCCGCCTTTTCACCTGATATAGCCTTTAATATCAGCTCCTGAACGCTGTTGCTGTCCTGGTACTCATCGATCAGTACTTCCCTGTAGTAGTCCCTCATCTCCAGGGCGACCCTGGAGGGCGTGCACATGTCTATGATTTCCATGGCGCTTTTGCCTTCACACACATCATCATCCGGGTGATCCACCAGGATCTGAAGTGCAAAGTGCTCCATGTCAGAAAAATCTATCACCTGCTTATCTCTTTTGCTCTCGGCAAGCCTCCTTGTAAACTCCAGGGTCAGTCTGCAAAGCTCTCTGACTGCCCTGTCACAGAGCTTCATCTGCTCTGTAATGGTGTGCCTTCCAAGAGAGAAATAGTCTTTGACAAGAGAGCTCACATTGTCCTTGACCATATCCCTAAGCTCCTTGACAGCATCCCTCTTGTCCGCACTTACAGAGTCATCCTTTTTCGAAGGGAGCCTGCCAAAGCTTATGCCCCTTACCGCCTCAAAGACATCATCAAAGCCTTCACTCTTCATGACAATTTCTATGGATGCCTTGTCAGCCTCTAAGGTATCGATGTACATATACGGGCCATCCGGGTCTGATGCCACAGAAATGGCATTATCAAGTCCGACAAGACACTCACCCAGCGCCCTTTTTGTCTTCTTAAGGCACTCCCTTATCCAGGGCAGCTCATCAAAGTCAGCTTCTAAAACCTGATAATCCCTTGATCTCTCCCTTATCCAGTCCTCGGGCCAGGGCATGCTCATGGAAAACCCATAGAGCTGTCTGATATACTCTTCCACCTTACTGTCCCTGCTGCCGGTGGCAAAATAGTCCATGCAAAAGAGAAAGTCACTGTCCTCTATATCCTTGGCCCTCTGATACTCCTCCTCGATCATCTCCTTTAATACATCATCCTGAAGAAGCCGAAGTTCCCCCTCATCCGCCACACGAAAGGCGGGATCAAGGCCGATGGCATTGAAATTGTTCCTTATGACATATTGACAAAAGGAGTCAATGGTAGTTATCTGGGCGCTGTGGATCAGAGTCTCCTGTCTCTGGAGATGTACATTCTGCGGGTCTTTTGCCAGTTCCTTTTGGATTGCATCAGTTATTTTTTCCTTCATCTGTGATGCAGCAGCTCTGGTGAAGGTCACCACAAGAAGTCTGTCCACGTCCAGATCAGAGCTGATCTTTTTTATTATGCGCTCCACAAGTACCGCGGTCTTACCGGATCCTGCCGCAGCCGATACCAGGAGATTGCACTTTGCGGAATCTATGACAGATTGCTGTTCTTTTGTAAATTCAACTCCCATAATACTTTTTCCAATCAATTAATCTGTTTATTAATTTTCCTGCGAAAGACTTGCATCTTCTGACAAAATAAGGTTTTTGGCCTCCTCCTCACTCATGTCGAGATTTCTTTTGCTAAAGCCGCCTATTTTCTCGTCATATCCGCAGATACTTCTGTAGGAGCAGTAGGTACAGGCCTCCCTTTTGCCAAATACGTAAGGGTTGACGTCAATCTCCCCTGACAGGATCCTCTGTCCAAACTCTTTGACCTTCCTGTTCACATAGCCGGAGATGGCCCTGTACTCGTCAAGGGAAGCGGTCTGTGAATAGCTCTTAAGGCTCCCGTCCTTTTTGTACTCCACGGGGATGACGTCTGACTTTGTGGTCATCTCACTGTCAAGGAGCTTTATCACGGTGCTGTCGTCGTTAACCAGACCGGTCATCTTAAGCTTGCCCATAATCTCCTTGTTAATATCATCTGTTACGATTTCTTCGGAGGGTTCTAACATGGGATCCTCCACATGATAGTACAAAATAGCGGCGGGAACGGGCTCCTTTCCCCCTGAAAGCTTTTTCTCCACGGCCATGGCCACATTCATATACATCACCAGCTGCAGCTGCAGACCGTGGTACAGATATGCCAGGTTGAACTTATGCTGTCCGGATTTGAAATCGATGACCTTTATATATACATGCTCCGGATCCTCATAAAGATCCACCCTGTCGATCTTGCCATTAAGCCTCATGCGCTCCGTTATCTGCTTCTTTTCATTCTCGGACAGCGCCACATCTATCTCATCCAGACTTCCGGCCTCTCCAAAGGACATCTCCACAAATGCAGGATCAAATACCCCTTTTGATACCTGATATCTCAGGGTATCAACTGTTCTGGTAAGGATCCTTCTGATTCTGCCCACCAGGTACTGATTTCTGGCACTGCTGTGGAGTATTGTCTCTCCGTACTCATCAACACACTCGGTTAAAGCCTCATTTAACATTTCGTCAGAGAGCTCTTTTGACAGAGTTCTCCAATCCATATCCTGCGTTATTATTTTTTCGGTATACTTCTCAAGAACCTTGTGGAAAACATTGCCCAGGTCCACAGCCTCAAATTCAAACTCCTGCCTCTCATCCAGCCTCAGGCCGTATTTAATGAAGTGTGCGTAGGCGCAGCCGGCAAACTGCTCAAGCCTGCTGACGCTGTTCTCCAGGGTCGCGCCGTAAAGCGACAGGGCTACCGCCTTTGCAATGGGCCTTGCCTTGTAGTGGGCAATAGCCTTGTCAGTGAGCCTTTTCACCAGCGCCCCCTGCTCTCCTTCAGACAGAACCTTAAGCAGGGTAAAGAGCTCTTTTTCCATGTCGCTTCCAAGCCTCCCGGCTGCATAGTCGCCAAGAAGAAGGGATGCGGAGTACACGCTGTCCTTGCGTGATACCAGCTGATCTGTAACAGGCGCTTCTTCAGGCCTCTCCACCGCAATATCCCCGAACATCCTGCGGATCTTGGGTATAAGATATGCGGGATGAAGGCTCTTGCCATCCCCCGACATCTGCGCAAAGGACAGGTAGAGCCTTTCTGTGGGCTTGGTGAGGTTCATGTACAGATAAAGCCTCTGAATATACATCTGCTGCCTGGGAGAAGGTGCAAACTCAACCTCTGTTCCCAGATCCATGAGAAACTGTCTGTCTATATCAGAAAGAATACCTCCGCTGCCTGCACTTGACGGAATATTGCCGTCATTTACCCCCACGAAGAACAGAACCTTCACCTCTTTGAGCCTTGTTCTCTCTATATCCCCCACTATTATCCTGTCCACATCCTGTGGGATCGTTCCAACAGATATCTCTCCAAAGCCCGCAGACAGGATATCCCTGAACTCCTTAAGTGACAGTTCCTCATCTCCGATAAGGCCCTCAACCTGATCCAGCAGAGTCATTATCTTGTCGTAGATCTGGTCATACTCCCTTGCCTTTTTAAGGTCATTTCTGCTTACAAACATCTCCTTATAGTCAAGAAGCTTTTGACGGGATCCGTTATTTTCTATCACAGTTCTGAGGGCTTTTATGATATCGGATGCCCTGCCCTTTTCTGCCGCAAACAGTCCGGAAAGGTCCTGACTTATCTTATTTCTCATACCCTCCAGCTTAAGGAGCTGCGCCAGCTCTTTTTCATCCTGGGCACCTGCCTTTTTGCTTCTCCTGAAGCGCCTGGGCATCCTGCGCATGAACTTGTCCTCCCAGGCCTTTCTCCCCTGTATTCCTAAAGCTCTGACGTAATTCTCCAGCAGGTCTGTATCAGCGCTGTCAAACTCTGTCATACCGCTTCGCATGTAATGGAACACGTCCTCATACCTGTAACCTGAGATCACAATGTTGAGAGCGCTGGTAATGTACTCGATAAACGGGTTAAGCATCAGGCTCACATTCTGATCCACATATACGGGAATATCGAACCTCTCTGCCTGGCGCATCACCTCTGTGGCATAGCTCTCAAGGGATCCGCAGACCAGCGCTATATCCCTGTAAGCATAACCCTCTTTTCTGACAAGGTCCGAGATCTTGATCATGGTCTGACGGACCTCTCTTGTTATATTGGAGGCTTCGTATATGAAGACAGAATTGTTCTGTCCTTCATAGCTTTCTGTGTCATAGCGAAAAAGAGCTCTCTCCAGATATGCCAGTGGTGCATTGTTTCTGTGCCTTGCCACCACCTCATCTCTGTAAAAGATATCGCCGCCCGGGACATTTTCTCCCATGGTCTTGTGGCGAAGCTCCCTGAAGGAGGGAAAATCAGTGCAAGGTGAGCCCTGTTCTTTTTCCACTTCAAACTGAAGCCTTTCCAGGTCTCTTACAGTCTTTTTGCTGAGCATAAAGAGCTCCTGCTCTCCGAAGCTGTCGTCGTAAGGGTTCTCCGAAGGGCTGATTGTTACTGATACTATCACCTCTTTGGAAAGAGCAAGAAGCTCCTTTATGACCCTGTACTGTATGGGAGTAAATCCCGTAAAGCCGTCAAATACGATTACGCTGCGCTTTATGAGCTCTGACTTTGGCAGGGCCTTACAAAGGATATCAAGGGTCTCCTCTGTGGTTATGTATTTTCCGTCTATATACTTTAAGAACTCGCTGTATAGGAGTCTCAGATCTTTAAGCTTGGCGCACAGGGCACCCTTTTTGGCACTCTTTTCCTCAAGAAGCGAAAGCTCTTTATCTCCTATGCCATACATCATGAACTCGGAAATAGTGGACTTTACTTCATCGATGTATCCCGGGCCTCTCATATTGGGTCCGATCACCGGAAGGCGCTCTCCCAAAAGCTCAGCCACGTGCCGCAGGACCAGGCTCTTTCCCACATCATCCAGCACAGAAAAAGAGCCATGGCCGGTCTCCTCAAATACCCTGTGGGAGAGCCTTCCAAAGCTCAATACGTCTATGTTCATGATGGCCCTCTTGGGATGCATCTTAACCACATCCTTTTGAGTCTGCATCGTAAACTGATCCGGCACGATTATCAGATAATCAGTGCCGGGATCCTTATTACTCCTGTCTATTATTTCCTCATAAAGTCCCGTGCTCTTTCCTGCACCGGACGCCCCAAAACAAAACCTAAGCATTCCCCAAATCCTTTATTTCCATCCATTGTCGTTTATCTCATCCGAATATCTGCAGCAGGAGATATATTTCCACCTGCCCTCAAAAAGGAACGGCAGTATCAGGTACATCTGCATCCTTCCGTTATCCCCGGGGATCGCAGAGTGGTAGTAGTCAACAATGTACTTTACATTCTGCTCATTACATCTGTCAAGAACAGTGGTCATGTCGTAGAATTTCCTGAATCTCTCCCTGTCCTCAGGGAACAGATACATATTGGAATATATCTCCACAGCCTTCACGGAATCGTTTTCCTGATCTGCCACGGAAAGCTGCGCAGTGTTCAGGAACACATTTTCCACTGTTCCGTCCTGGTCAAAGAGATCAACCCTGAAGTACTGCAAAAGCACATGGGTCATGGCAACCTTAAGGCTCTCAGGAATATCCGTTCCCAAATTGGTGGACACATTTCTTGAAACCACAACAAAGGCCTTCTTGTCCCCCTGCTCGGCGATAAATCTCATCTTGTTGTGGCAGATAGTACCATTGGTAATATTGTCATTGACTGCTCTGCGGTCAGGACTTACAGCTGCTCTCTCCAGGGCCGCAACAAAGTCCCTTACCTCCGGTATATCCGCTTCCGCATAGGCATCATTGGCCTCCTCCATACTGAAGAGCCCCAGCGAACTTAAGAAGTCGCTGTATGCTTCATTAGCATATATATACCTGCTGACCCCATCCTTCAACTCAGAAATGGCAATGGGCACGTTGTTGACCACATCCATGGTCTTGTCCCGAAGGGGCGTGGTTCCCAGGAAGTTGATCTCGCCTATCTTTTCGTAGTAATCCCTGAAGGCCGGATCCTCACAAACTTCTGCGTTACATTCTTTTTCCAGAATGAAATCTTCCCTTGGCTTGGGCTTACCAAAAAGGTACCCCTGAAGCTTCTCACAGCCGATCCTCCTTAGGAAGTCATACTGCTCCTGAGTCTCGACACCCTCTGCCAGAGTGTGGATTCCAAGCTCCTTAGCCATATTTACGATGGTTCCGAGGATAACCCTGCTCTTTTTGTTGGTCTCAAAGGACCTTAAGAAATTCATGTCTATCTTAAGTACATCAAAGTCATAGTTTTTGAGGTTGTTAAAAGAGCTGTAACCTGCCCCGAAGTCATCCATCCAGACTTCATAGCCGGCATCCCTGAACTGTCTTATCTGCTCCCCTAAAAAGTCCGATCCTGAAGAGATGGCGCTCTCAGTAACCTCTATGTGAAGCAGTTCCCTTGGAATGTCATATTTGGCCCTGCACTTGTCTATTTCTGCCATTATGTCGCACAGCTCAAAGTCAAGCTGCGAGAGGTTTACAGAAACCGGCTCCACCACGCATCCGTCGTTAATGTCCAATCTGATCTCTTCGCACACCATATCAATGATGCAGATATCCAGCTTGTGGACCAGATGCACGCTCTCCAAAACCTCTACGAAGACCGCAGGTGAGATCAGCCCCATCTCAGGGTCCTGCCACCTGGCCAGAGCCTCATACCCGCATACCTTACCTGTCAGGCTGCGGACTTCCTTCTGGTAATATACCTTAAAGTACCTGTTTTTGAAGGCACTTTCAAAATTGTCGATAACATACTGCCTCATCTCATTCTTTTTGTTGAGGGCATCATCAAATACATTGTCATCCCTGTCATAAACCTTGATGATGTCATCGCAGGCGATCTTGGCCCTGTCCACCATCACCACAGGGTCATCCTCACTGCCGTCTTCCCTGTAGATACCTGCCTTTATCCTCATTGGAAGGCCCTTCTGGTATCCGGCTGCAGCTTCACGAAGCCTGGACAGTCTTTCGAATATTTCTTCATTTTCAAGTCCATGGACAAGAATAATAAACTGATCGCCACCTGTGCGGGCCGGCAGATCCTCCGGGAAAAGCTTTTGTATCTCTGCCGAAAGGCCGCGAAGATACTCATTGCCTCCCGTAAAACCATAGCGCTGATTGAAGGACTTAAAATTCATTACATTGATGTATATTATGACAACCTTTTCAGACGCAGCATTTTTACTGCGCTCCCGAAGGTGACTGAGCATACCGTTAAGGTTGCGCAGCCCTGTAAGCCCGTCAATATACTGATCAATTTCATTTATATGAAGCGCTCTCTGATCGTCCATGTCTCCTCGCCCACTACGGTACTATTTCGGAAATAAAAATCGCACAAAAATGTACAAAATACCAAATATATTATACCATATATAAACGCAATTGTGAGAAAAGGGATTAGGCAATAAAAATGAGACACCGGGGACGTTACAGATTGACTCATGAAATGAGTCAATCTGTAACGTCCCCGGTGTCTCATCACGTCCCCCATTGTCACATTATCTCACACTGCTCTGTGGAGCGGAGCTGATTCTTCTTTACCACCTGCAAAGGGAAGCATGTCTGCTTTGGTAAGTACCGGGCGAAGTGCGTTGTAAAGAAGTATGGCTATCACTGAATTTATCACCGCATTGATGATGGTGGCATAGGTAGTAACTGCCAGAAGTGCTGCTATGGCAGATGCCGCCTTCTCTGCGTTGGGTGTCAGGATTGTAAACCATACATATTTAAGAGCCGGCTCAAACACACAGTTGAAGGCAAGGCCCGCGATGGCTGCTATTGCTGACCACTTGGCGATGTGGGGCTTTCTGTGTTCATCGTTGATGTGTCCGATCCTGTGGGCCACAAGTCCCACCACAAGTCCGATCAGAAGCTTGCAGATAAAGGTTCTGGGGGCTGATGCAGCATAGCCTCCAAGAAGGTCTGCAAAGGTAAGGCCGATGGCTCCTGCAAGGCCGCCGTAGGGGCCTCCCAGTAAAAGAGCTCCAAGTACCACAAAGGCGTTTCCGATGTGTACCTTGGTTCCTGAAGCATTGATGGCAGGAAATACAGCATATCCCACATAGGCCAGAGCAGCCATGAGTCCTGCATATGTTAACTTGACGATCTGATTTCTTTTCATACTTGTGTATCCTCCTCTTTTTCTTGACATCTAAATTGAGAATACTATATCATTAAACTGGTAGCATTAAAAATATCAGTTTCAGAATATTTTATATAACCAGATATGAAGAAAACCAAGAGATATCTTTCACTTTATGAACAGGTCCGTGAGGACATAATAGAAGGCCGCTATAAGGCAGGCTCCAAGCTCCCCTCTAAGCGTGTCATGGCAGAGAGGAGCGATGTCAGCGTCATCACTGTGGAGCACGCCTATGAGCTTCTGGCTGAGGAGGGGTATATAGCTCCCAGGGAAAAGAGCGGATACTTTGTGATCTTCGATGACAAGGATATGTTCACTCCATCTTCAGGCCACAGCATGGCTGCAATGCTGCCTGATGAGCCCGACAACAAGAAGAGGATTGAGGGTCTGGACTTCTCCTATCCTCTCTATGCCAAGACCGTCAGAAGGGTCCTAAGTGAGTATGGGCCCTATGTCATGGAGAGGTCGCCCTTTAAGGGGCTTGTGGCACTTCGCTCTGCCATCTGTGAGTACCTTGGAAGAAGCCGCCATATGCTGGTAACACCTCAGCAGATAATTGTCGGTGCCGGCGCTGAGTACCTGTACGGCCTTATCGTACAGACCTTTGGCCGGGATGTGAGCTACGGAATAGAGAGTCCCTCCTATCAGAAGATTGCCAAGGTGTACGAGTCAGGCGGTGCCAGGCTTGAGATGCTGCGACTTCAGAGAGACGGCATAGACAGCAAGGACCTTTGGGCCGGCACCATGAAGGTACTGCACATCACACCCTACAGGAGCTTTCCCAGCGGAGTTACAGCCTCCGCTTCCAAGAAAAGAGAATATCTTAAGTGGGGCGAACAAAAGGACGGCTACATAGTCGAGGATGATTTTGAGTCAGAGTTTACCCTCAGTAGAAAATCTGAGGAGACCCTCTTTTCCATAGACAAGAACGGCAGAGTCATCTATGTAAACACCTTCACCAGAACTATAGGAAGCTTTGTGCGATGCGCCTACATGGTCATCCCTGATGATCTGGTGGAAGTCTTCGAGGAAAAGGCGGGCTTCCACGAATGCCCCGTCCCCACCCTGGATCAGCTGGTTCTTACAGAGCTCATAGAGAGCGGCGATTTCGAGAGGCACATTAACAGGGTAAGAAGACACAACAGGCAGAAATTGATATAATCTTATATAAGTATTAACATTCAGAGGTGTACGACATGAATTTTGAAGAAGTTACAGATCAGAGCAGGCAGGCTGCCATTGAGATACTTGACGGAGCGAATTTAAAGCCCGGATCAATATTTGTTATAGGCTGTTCCTCCAGCGAAGTGCTGGGGGATCAGATAGGTACCGCCACCAGTATGGAGGCTGCTTCCGCAGTATATGACGGTATAATCCCGGTTCTGCGAAAACGGGGCATCCTTGCCGCAGCCCAGTGCTGCGAGCATTTAAACCGCGCCCTTGTAGTGGAACGCAGCACCATGGAGAAATACGGCTTCGAGCAGGTCAACGCCATCCCACAGCCCAACCATGCAGGAGGCGCCTTTGGCACTGTATGTTATGAGAGGTTCGATGATCCTGTTCTCGTGGAGAATATCGGCGCAAAAGCCGATGCCGGAATCGACATCGGAGGCACCATGATCGGAATGCACATGCACAGCGTGGTGGTTCCCATGCGCATATCCCTTCGCAAAATTGGTGAGGCACAGATAATATGTGCCCGCCACCGCCCCAAATACGTAGGCGGCCAGCGGGCAATCTATGACGAGAAGCTTATGTGAGATTATTTTAAAAAACCGAGAACCTGGCAAAAAAGGAGTTCCCTATGGAAATCACAGAAAAACTTGAAGCATTACTTGATAAAGCAGCCAAAAACCCGGAGCTTAAGGAAAGCCTTCTTGCAACCGTAAAGTCCGCCAATCCCCTCTCCGACTTCTGCAGGATAGCCAGCGAAAACGGCATCTCCATCTCTGTCATGGACATTGTGAATCAGGGCGAAGAGTTCTACGCCGAGATCAAGCGCAGCACCAACGGCGGCGGCGAGAACTCCCCGGATCTGGACTTTCAGAACGATGAGTACTCCATATTCATGATGAGGCTAAAGGGGTGACCAGGCCGGTCCCCCATCACTGCAGTTCATAACTTCTCTTTCATCATCTCCCACATCTCATCATCTGTAAGGTGTGACCGCAGTCGCAGGATCAGCAATACCTTGTCGCCCCCTGCATCCTGCTGGAATTTGCGCTGCCATTTATAGTAGTGGGGGCCATCTCCCAGGACTCTAAGGTAAGACATTAGGCTCTTTGCCACAAAATGTGACTGCCTGATGTCTGCCTCGCAGTCATTTTCATAAAAACCTTTCCATATGCCATGCTCATGGCTTCTCATGGTATTATAGCCGTCAAGGAAGGCCTCTGCTGCCAGCCCCGCTTCATAAAAAGCTGTGATGTATTTATCATCCGGTCTGTCATCCATAAGGCACTCCCTGACTGCCCTGCAGATATGCCACGCACCAAGGTAGCTGTAGTAGAGGTACTCCACCTGACAGATAAGATTGCTGTCAAAGATCCCGGCAGCCTTGTCATCACCCTCGTTCTGCAGCTTTTCTTTTACCGACCTGCAAAGGTCAAGGTATTCTGTATATCCATCCAGAGCGTCTTTATACTTATCCTCAAACCAGTCCGCCTGTTCAAGTAAAGAGTCAGCACTATGGCACCAGTCCAGCTCATGGACGGGTTCCGTCTTCTGAGGGGCTCCTTGGAAGTACCTGCTCATCAGACCCCAGGCCAGGATCCTTGCCCCGTGGTTACCAAACTGCTCTCCGGCATGGTCATCCTCATTGGGACCGTACTGCGGGCAGTACTTAGGCCACAGGCTGTAGGCCTTTTCAATCTCAGTATCTGCCCCCGCCCCGTAGTAGTCTTTAACAAACTGCGCAAGGTGACCTGTGGCGTTTTTATCGCGCCACATCTTAGCTATCAGGTCCAGATAAAAAGTGTGGGGCTTAATATTGGAACAGTTGATTATCCAGAAATCATCGGCGCCGTGAGCATATACCTCAGACAGCTCTTTTACCACAAAGTCAGGCGAGTTGGGCAGCATGGTCATCATGGCCGCAGCCTGCAGGTCGTAAAAAGATGCGTGATAATATATTCCATGGGCATTGCCATCTCCCACAGCAGGAAGGGAGGGCACCCGTGGATTGTGGTTGTTCTGACGCCTTGACACCATCCTGCCATAGCCGTTATCTGCCCATATCCTGATCACATCCTTAGGAAAAGAAAGGTAGCCATCCCTGTAGAGTTCCATAGTCTCACCATACAGATTGGTGCAGCAGATGGCTCCGGGATTGCTACTTCGAACAAGCTCATACTGCCGTAGGATAAGGCTGCTCATGAGTTCTCCCCTGGCCTTTGGTGTGGCATACGCCGGATCATCTGCCCAGAAGGGCCTGTCTCCCTGGCCCCTGAAGCCAAGGTTCCAGATCACGCGGCAGTTCTTCTGATCTTCTATCGCCTCCTGCCACAGTCCCTCAAACAGGTCAGGATACTTGTCAAAAGAGGCATCCAGCTCCGGATATGCCCTGGCAAACATCCTTGCCCCAAGAGGCTCCGCATGATGGTGGGTTATCCACAGTCCATATTGGGCGGCCAGCTCTTTATACCTGTGGGCATTATAATCCGTTCCCGGTATTGTCATATTGCCTCCGCATCTAAGCAGCGCTTCAAAGGCCATCTTCCAGGGAAAGCTTTCATCCTGCTGCCCCTGCACAACAGGCTTCCACCCGTCAAACAACACCTCATCGTTGATAAACCAGCCTCTGAACCTGACTTTGAAGGGCTCTGACCTGTAGACATATCCCTCGGGAACCACATGCTCCTTTTTCCTGATAAGTTCCTGCTCGTTCCAGAACCAGAACTCATTCACCCCCAGGAACCTCTTACTAATGTGATACAGTCCATATATAAATCCCAGATCATCACCGGCATAGATGCCAAGGCCCTGACCTTCATCAGCCCTGACCATAAAACATTCGCTGCCAATCTCCGGGTCTTTTTTAAGGCATATATCCCCGCCGGAACTATCCTCAACACAGGTATTTCTGATATCCCTCTCCAGCGCCGAAACGGCATGCTGCACGGAAAGCGCCGGCTCAAAATCCGCCTTTATCTTTGTACCGTATCCAATGATCATGGTATTACACCTCACTTTTTGAGTATATAGTCCTAAAGACGCGTATTCACTACTGTTTTCATAGAAAATGATACGCAAAAAGAGATGACGATTCTATCGAATAAATCGCCATCTCTTCGCATTTTCAATCATATGCTACATCTCAATTATTGTGTATGTATCCCGCGTCTTTTTCGATTCATAAAGCGCTTTATCCGCAGCAGCGATCATATTGCTCACAAGCTCAGTCCCATAGGCAGCACCGAAGCTCATGGTGATCTTTACTTCAGGATTGTTCTCTATGGATATTTTGCCAAGGGCCACTTTCAGGTATGACAGCTTGTTCTCCAGGTTCTTCTTGCTTATATCAAAGAATACCATCATGAACTCGTCGCCTCCGTAGCGGATTACCACATCGTCTTTTCGCACTGACTGCTCCAGCACTGCTGCGACTTTTTTGATAGCCTCATCGCCGCCCTGATGCCCTGCTGTGTCATTGATATTCTTGAAAAGGTCGATATCAGCCATGACCACGGCCTTACAGGGCTCATAAATGAGCTTCTCATCAAGAAACTTTCTGTTCCTGATCTTAGAGAGGGAGTCGATATAAACCTCTACCTCAAACTCAGAAATGATCTTCTGCTGCTCCAGACTCTGAAGCTTGGTATCCGTCGTATCCATGCAGCCATATACGAGGTGCGCTATGCTGCCGTCTTCATTGCGGTCACCCAGCATAAATATTCCCTGGAACCATCCCTTTGCACCCTCACTGAAAAACTCCATGCTGGTGGATCCATGCTCCTCTATGGCCGCAAGGATCTTGTCTTTATCAAGCCACTCATATAAGCTCCTGTGAAAGCTTTCTGCCACTGACGCATCAACATTATTCTTCAGGAACTGAAGTGCATCCGGATCCTTTGGTACACTATCCACGAACTCATTGCTGCTGATCATCCGGTAACTCATGTCGCTGACATCAATATATAAGGAGAAATTGAACACCCTTCCTATAGCTTCAATAATTTTGAGATACTCTTCAAGCTCCTGCTGGGCAGTGATATCGCGGTAACACCCCATATATATTTCCAAAGACCCATCATCTGGGCGTCTTATAAATCTTCCTGCCCCGGTGACCCATATGATGCTGCCGTCCTTTTTCTGCATGCGGTATGTGGCACGGGTAATATCCGGGAGCTTTCTATGTGCGCGGACCGAGTCCCAGAACAGCTTCACAATGCCATCCCGCTCTTCCGGAACAAGGGTCTTGACCCAGCTGTCAAACTCATCAGGCAGATCCTCAATGCCTTCATATCCCAGCATCCGCCTGGTTTCCTCATTAAATTCAAAGCTGATCATGTTCTCATCTTTGTCAAAGGTACACAGATACATACCTGCATTTAGCCCCTTTGCAAACATATCCTCTCTGAATTTAGCTATCCTGTACTTATTATTTGCCTCTTCAATTCGCCTGTTACATTCAATTAAAAGCTCATGCTGATCCTCCGGGTAGTCTGAAAGGTCAAATAAAGGTGAAAAATCTTCCACCGCAGCACTTGCTTCAGTCATAAACTTCCCTACACTATAATCAATGTCATGAACGGTCATATCATTATCCATCATAGCTCCTTAAATACAGCGATCACTTTCGCGATCATCATATATACATAATACTACTTTTTGGACATAAGTTCACGGCACACCATTTGTTTTTATTTTTTTGCATATTTCATTTATAATAGATTGAGTATGGAGGTAAATGTAACTATGAACAGAGAAAGTGGAGTATTGTTGCCTGTCTTTTCCCTACCCTCCAAATTCGGGATAGGGTGCTTTTCAAAAGAGGCAGAGGAGTTTATTGATTTTTTGTACAAGGCCGGTCAGGGTTACTGGCAGGTTCTTCCCTTTGGGCCAACAGGATACGGCAATTCGCCCTATCAGCCCTTTTCTGCATTCGCAGGAAATCCTTATTTTATTTCCCCTGAAGTCTTAATACAGGAAGGTCTTCTCACCTGGGAAGAGGCTGGTGAAGCGTTTTTTGGCAATGACCAGGAGAAGGTGGACTACGGTTCACTGTATGAGAACAGGACTGATCTTCTCAAAAAAGCCTATGAAAGATTTGTAGAAAAAGATGAAAGAGAAGACCTGGATAAATATATCAAGGATAACAGCTACTGGCTCCGTGACTACTGCCTGTATGTAGCTATCAAAGCCTCCGAAGAGGGCAAAAGCTGGCTTGACTGGCCCAAGGACCTCAGGACCAGAGAAAAGAGTGCTCTTGAAAAGGCTGAAAAGAAATTCAAAGAGGAAATAGATTTCATCGCTTTTATGCAGTTTAAATTTGACGAGCAGTGGAACAGGATCCTTAAATATGCCCACTCCAAAAACGTCAAGATAATCGGCGACCTGCCCTTCTATATGGCCATGGATAGTGCAGACAGCTGGTCCCATCCTGAGGTATTCATGATGGACAAAAACCTGGTTCCCAAGGCTGTGGCAGGCTGTCCTCCCGATGCCTTCTCTCCCACAGGTCAGCTCTGGGGTAATCCCCTCTACGACTGGGATCAGAACAAAAAGGACGGCTACGCCTGGTGGATAGAGAGGATTAAGAGGAACTACCAGTGGTACGACTGCATAAGGATCGACCACTTCCACGGCTTTGCCGAGTTCTACGCAGTTCCCTATGAGGATAAGGACGCCACAGGCGGCAAGCTCATGAAGGGTCCAGGAATGGATCTTTTTAACGCC
>JAEEGL013505900.1_pt1 | contig 24878 bp, 22 predicted proteins | sample 9134231 | NCBI WGS metagenome assembly JAEEGL01 (sample SAMN16246548, study PRJNA631951) | gut metagenome | biome: gut microbiome; feature: rumen; material: fiber-attached | host: Bos | place: Iran: Karaj | collected 2018-10
GACTTCGCAACTTCATAAAATGTCTTGTATTGGGTTAGTGATTGTTGCATACTTGCCTCCAATATTAAATTAATAAATTAAATCAATAAATAGAAACATTGATAAAATTGTTTATTAATATATATTTTATCATATTTTTTTATAGTTGTAAAATACTTTTTCTTATAGTATAATATAAGATATATGTTTAGATAGTTTTAGGAGGGCAAATTATGAGTGAATGCACACATAATTGTGATTCTTGCTCTGCAAATTGTGCGAGCAAGAGTGTTAATATTGAAAAATTGAAACTTGGTATAGGTTCAGCTGTAAAGAAAATCATAGGAGTTTCATCAGGAAAAGGTGGAGTAGGAAAGTCATTTGTTACATCACTTCTTGCTTCAGGTTTACAGAAGAAGGGATATAGTGTGGGTATTCTTGATGCTGATATTCTTGGACCATCAATACCAAAAGCATTTGGTATTACAGAAAAAAATGTAGTTGCTACAGCTGATGGGCTCATGATACCTAAGGTTTCTAGAACTGGTATTAAGATTATGTCTTCTAATTTATTGTTAAATGAAGATACAGATCCTATAATATATAGAGGTACACTTGTAGCAGGGCTTTTACAACAGTTTTATCAAGAGACTGATTGGGGAGTGCTTGATTATTTATTTATAGATATGCCACCAGGAACAGGAGATGTGGCACTTACTACATATCAGTCAATTCCTATTGATAAAGTCATTATAGTTTCATCACCACAAAGTCTTGTATCTATGATAGTTGGTAAGTCAATTCATATGGCAAATAAGATGAATATAAGTATTTTAGGTCTTGTAGAAAATATGTCTTATGTAGTTTGCCCTAAATGCAATGAAAAAATAGAAATATTTGGAAAGAGTAATATAGATGAAATAGCAGATGAAAATGATACACTTGTTCTTTCAAAATTACCTATGAGATTAGAATATGCAAAGATGATAGATGAAGGAAAAGTAGAAGATATAAATATTGAAGAGTTAGATAGTGCTATAAGTACATTAGCGGAGTTAGTTAAATGATATACCACTTAAGAAATATTTTCACATTTATTGGTGGGGTGGGAATGTTCCTTTATGGCATGAAGATTATGTCTGAAGGACTTCAGAAAATTGCTGGTCCAAAACTTAGCAATGTATTAAAATTTTTAACTGCAAATAAATGGACTGCAATTATTTTTGGAGCAATAGTTACAGCAATAATTCATAGTTCTGCAGGAACTACTGTAATGGTAGTAGGTTTTGTAAATGCTGGCATGATGAAATTAACGCAGGCAGTTGGTGTCATAATGGGTGCTAACATCGGAACAACAATTACTGCATGGATTGTAGCATTGGCAGAACTTGGTTCGGTTGTTGAAATATTTAAACCAGAATTTTTTGCACCTATAATTTTCGGAATAGGTGCTTTAGTAGTAGTATTTACAAAAAAAGAAAAAACAAAAACAAAAGCAAATATATTTGTGGGTATAGGACTTTTATTTTTAGGTTTAACCCTTATGTCGACAGGTGTATCACCTTATGCAGAGTCAAAAATTTTTAGAGATGCATTTGAAACTTTAGGGAAAGTTCCTATCCTTGCAATACTTGCTGGTGGAATAGTTACCTTTATTCTTTCAAGTTCTACGGCGTCTGTGTCAATTTTACAAACACTTGCACTTGCTGGGTCTATATCAAAAGGTGCTGCATGCTTTATAACGGTAGGACAAAACATTGGAACTTGTGCAACTACTATTATATCTTCAGCTAACAGTAGCAAGAATGGAAAAAGAACGGCTTTGCTTCATTTGCTTTTCAATGTACTCGGTGGAATCATTTTTTCTTCTATAGTTCTTATTACCTATCCATTTATTAAAAGTTTTTTAGATACAAGAATATCATTATTTGAAATATCTATATTCCACACAGGATTTAACATTGCGAATACATTAATATTATTACCATTTTCAGATTGGATGGTATCGGTTACTAAAAAAATAATTCCAGAAGATGCTGATGAGGAAGAAGATTTTAATTTGTCAGAAAAGACAGAAGCCATACTTGATGAAAGACTTTTAAATCAGCCTGCAGTTGCTTTATCAACAACAAGACACGAAGTGGTATTTTATTCAAAATATGTATTAAAGAATTTGAGAAGAGCAACAAATCTTGTATTAAAAGAAAGAAATGATGAACTTATAGAAGATGTTGTTTCTCATGAACAACAAATTGATAGAACTACAAATATTTTAATAACATATCTTGCCAAAATTAATAATTTAAATATAAATGAAAAAGAACATATAGAGATAGAACATCTTATGTCAATATGTAGTGATGTAGAAAGAATTGGTGACCATGCTGAAAATATTTCAGAAAATGCAAGACAGATGCTTGATGATGAAGTTATATTTTCGGATGAAGGCAGAAGAGAAATGGAAAATATAGTAGATATCACTATAAAGGCTGTTGAAAATGGAATTAGATGCGTTGAGTTTAAGGACAAAGAATCACTTAAGATAGTTAGAAAATATGAGGAAGAAGTTGATGCACTCGAGGATGAGTACAAGGCAAATCATATAAAAAGAATGAGTGCTGGAGAATGCGATATGCTTGCTGGAATCGCATTCCTTGACATCATTGGAAATCTTGAGAGAGTAACAGACCACGCGAATAACTTGGCAGATTACGTAGAAGCAGAAAATAAAAATGAAGTTCTTATAAAAAAATAATAATAAAATATATTGGAGGGAAATTTTATGGCAGTAAAAATAGCAATTAATGGTTTTGGACGTATAGGACGTCTTGCATTTCGTCAAATGTTTGGCGAGAAAGATTTTGAAATAGTGGCAATTAATGATTTGTCAGATACTAAGTCTCTTGCACATTTATTAAAGTATGATTCTACACAAGGCAGATATAAATATGCCGATAAGGTAAGTTATACTGAAGATTCAATAGTAGTTGATGGAAAATCAATTAAGATTTGTAAAGAAAAAGACGCAAATAATCTTCCTTGGGGAAAATTGGATGTAGATGTTGTATTAGAGGGAACAGGTTTTTATACAAGTAAAGAAAAATCTATGGCACACATCAATGCTGGCGCTAAGCATGTTGTTATTACTGCTCCAGCTGGCAATGATTTAAAGACAGTTGTTTATAATGTAAATCATAATATATTAACAAAAGATGACCAAATAATATCTGCAGCATCATGTACAACAAATTGTCTTGCTCCTATGGCAAAGGCTCTTAATGATGCTTATCCAATTAAGTCAGGAATTATGTCTACTATTCATGCATATACTGGTGACCAAAAGATTCTTGATGCAGTACATGCAAAAGGTGATCTTCGCCGTGCTCGTTCTGCAGCTATTAGTATTGTTCCAAACTCTACTGGTGCAGCAAAGGCTATAGGACTTGTTATTCCAGAGTTAAATGGAAAACTTATTGGTTCAGCACAACGTGTACCTACACCAACAGGTTCTACTACGATTCTCATATCTGTTGTAGAAGGAAAAGATATTACAAAAGAAAAAATTAATGAAGTTATGAAGAAGGCTTCTAATGATAGTTTCGGATATACTGAAGAGGAACTCGTATCATGCGATATTATTGGTATGACATATGGTTCTCTCTTTGATGCTACTCAAACTATGGTAAATAAAATTGATGATAATCTTTATGAAGTTATGACAGTTGCTTGGTATGATAATGAAAATTCTTACACATCTCAACTTGTTAAAACTTCAAAATACTTCGCAGGTCTTATAAAGTAAATTATAGGACGAATAACATACGCATAGTTATAAGGACGATAGTTTTGCTCTTTGTAAGGGCGAGCTATGCGAGCCCAATAAAATATAATGAAAGGAAAAATATGAGTAATAGTAGATTTAATAAAAAATCAGTTGAAGACATAGATGTAAAAGGAAAGAGAGTTTTACTTAGATGTGACTTAAATGTTCCTATTCATGATGGAAAAATAACTGATGATTCAAGAATAAAAGCATCAGTTCCAACTATAAAATTTCTTTCTGAACATGGTGCAAGAGTAGTAATTTGTTCCCATCTTGGTAAACCTGAAAAGAGACAAAATCTAGAGCCAGTATGCAAAGCTTTATCTAAAACTTGCAAACTACCTATAAAATTTGTAGGTAGTGAAAGGGTTGTAGATGAAAATGTAGTGGCTGAATCTAATGCACTTAAAAATGGCGAACTTATGATGATACAAAATACAAGATGGAGAAATGAAGAGAGTAAGAACGAAGATAGCTTCTCAAAAGAACTTGCATCTCTTTGTGATGTATTTGTATATGATGCATTTGGAACTTGTCATAGAGCACATTCATCTACAGCTGGAATTACAAAATTTGTAAAAGAATCAGTATGCGGATATCTTATAAAAGCTGAACTTGATAAGTTATGTAATTATATTGATAATCCAAAGCGTCCATTTGTAACAATTCTTGGCGGATCAAAAATTGCTGATAAACTTAAAGTAATTGATAAAGCACTTGATAGATCAGATATAGTTATAATTGGTGGTGGTATGTCATATACTTTCTTAAAAGGGATGGGATATGAGATAGGTAAGTCTCTTCTTGATGAGAGCAGTATTGATTATTGTATGCAAATGATAGACAAAGCAAAAAAACTTGGCAAAGATTTAGTCTTACCAGTAGATTGTGTCGCTGCAAAAGAAATTCCAGAGCCAATAGACAATAAGAATATTGAAACAAAAGTATTTAATATAAAAAATATTGATAAAGATTATATGGGACTTGATATTGGACCTGAAACTATAAAAATAATGATGAAACATATGATAAATGCTAAAACAATTTTATGGAATGGTCCAGTTGGACTTTTTGAGAATCAAAAGTTTGCTTTTGGAACATACTCAATAGCGGCATGTATGGCAAAACTAAAAGATTGCACAACTATCATTGGCGGAGGCGATTCAGCTTCTGCTGTAAATAATTTTGGATTTGCAAAAAAGATGACTCATATCTCAACTGGTGGTGGAGCAACACTTGAGTTCTTAAAGGGTGAGCCGCTCCCAGGCATTGAAAGTTTAACTGATAAGTAAGTAATATAGGGGCGGATTTAATCCGCCCGTTTTAAAATTATGCAGAGAATAGATCAAGATAAAATTAGAAACTTTTCTATCATTGCCCACATAGATCATGGCAAGAGTACTTTGGCTGACAGAATACTTGAACTTACAGGAACTCTTACTGAAAGAGAAATGAAAGAACAAGTTCTTGATAATATGGATATAGAGAGAGAACGAGGAATAACAATCAAGTCTCAAACTGTTCGTATTACTTATAAAGCAGATGATGGGAAAGAATATGTATTTAATTTGATAGATACACCTGGACATGTAGATTTTACTTATGAGGTGAGTCGTTCCCTTGCTGCTTGTGAGGGAGCCTTACTTGTGGTTGATGCAGCACAAGGTATAGAAGCTCAAACTCTAGCTAATGTATATCTTGCACTTGACCACAATCTTGAGATAGTACCAGTAATAAATAAAATTGATTTACCTTCTGCAGAACCAGATAGAGTATGTAAAGAGATAGAAGATGTGATAGGAATTGATTGCGAAGGTGCACCTAAGATATCTGCAAAAACAGGTTTAAATGTACATGATGTACTTGAAGCAATCGTAAAAAAAGTTCCGCAACCAAATGGTGATGAAAATAAACCACTAAAAGCACTTATATTTGATTCTATATATGATGCATATAAAGGTGTTATAGTATTTGTAAGAATTTTTGATGGTACTGTGAAAAAAGGAACAAAGATTAAAATGCTCGCAACTGGTGCAGAGTTTGAAGTTGTAGAAGTTGGAGTTTTTGGCGCAGGAAAATATTTGACTACTGATGAATTATATCCTGGATATGTTGGTTACATAACTGCATCAATTAAGAATATAAAAGATACAAGGGTAGGTGATACTGTTACTGAAAGTGGCAATGAATGTGAAGCACTTCCTGGTTATAAAAAAGTAACACCTATGGTATATTGTGGACTTTATCCAAGTGATGGACAAAAATATCCAGACTTAAGAGAGGCACTTGAAAAATTACAATTAAATGATGCCTCACTTCAATACGAACCAGAAACTTCAGTCGCACTCGGCTTTGGCTTTAGATGTGGTTTCCTTGGACTACTTCATCTTGATGTTATAGAGGAAAGACTTGAAAGAGAATTTGATTTGGATTTAGTGACTACTTCACCATCAGTTGTATATCATGTGTATAAAACCGATGGAACCATGGAAATACTTACAAATCCATCTAATCTTCCAGACCCTTCATACATAGATCATATGGAAGAACCTATTGTAAATGCTGAAATCATGGTAACTAAAGATTATATAGGTTCTATTATGAAACTTTGTGAAGAGAGAAGAGGAGTATATCTTAATATAGATTATATAGAAGAGAATCGTGCAGTTCTAAAATACGAATTACCTTTAAATGAGATTATATATGACTTCTTTGATGCATTAAAATCAAGAAGTAGAGGCTATGCTTCACTTGATTATAGTTTAAAAGGGTATCAAAAATCTAACCTTTGTAAACTTGATATACTTGTTAATAAAGAAAATATTGATGCACTTTCCTTTATTGTATTTAGAGATTCTGCCGAAGAAAGAGGCAGAAAAATGTGTGAAAAATTAAAAGAAGAAATACCAAGACAACTTTTTGAGATACCACTTCAAGCTGCTATTGGTGGAAAAGTTATTGCAAGGGAAACTATTAAAGCACTTAGAAAAGATGTGCTTGCAAAATGCTATGGTGGTGATATAACTCGTAAAAAGAAACTTCTTGAGAAACAGAAGGAAGGTAAGAAACGTATGAAGCAATTTGGAGCCGTAGAGATTCCACAGTCAGCATTTATGGCAGTTCTAAAACTTGATGCGGAATAAATATATAACAAATATATATTTGTCACTACCTCGCTCAAGAAAATAGTTGGAGCAAAAACAAATTTTCTCAAACGATAGCGAAGCTTTTTGCTTAGAGTTTTAGCACTGTCTGAGCGAAGCGAGTTTGCAAAACTCTTGCAAAAAGCGAGACAGCGCTTTGATAGAAAATCTTGTTTTTGCGACCTATTTTCGGAGCGAGGTAGTGACAAAATAATAGTTATATATTTAATTAATCAAAAACTGAGAATGTCATATTATTGAGGAGGGAAATGAAGACTAATAAATTATCAAGTGTAATTTTATTAATTATACTTGCCTGTGTAGCCTGTGGGAAGAAGATTGAGCAGGGCAAGGAAAAACTATATGTATACAATTGGGGCATCTATATTGATAAATATGTAATAGAGAAATTTGAAGATAAGTATAACTGTGAAGTGATATATGACGAGTTTGATACAAATGAGGAAATGTATGCAGTTGTATCATCTGGTGCAAGAGTTTATGATGTGCTTTGTCCTACTGATTATATGATAGAAAAAATGATTAACCAAGGGATGCTCTATGAATATGATATAAAAGAACTTCCAAACTATGATAACATAGATAAAAGAATTTTAAAAATTATAAGTAGTTTTGATAATAATAATACTTATGTAGTACCATATGTTCATTCAACACTTGGTATGATATACAATAAAACAGAACTTGATAGAAAAAAATTACCATATCCAAAAAAATGGGCTGATATGTGGAATGAAGATTATAAAGGTGAATTACTTATGCAAGATGCAATGAGAGATTTACTTATGGTTGGACTTAAGAAAAACAATTATTCTCTTAATTCTAAAAATCAAGATGAACTTGATAAGGCAACAGAAGATTTAATTTTGCAAAAACCACTTGTAAATGCTTATATGATAGATGATCTTCGTGATAAGATGGTGGCAGCTAATGGAACAATAGCTGTTATGTATAGTGGAGAGGTAGAATATATAAAAGAACAAGGCGCAGGTCAGGGATATGAGTATGAATACATTTTACCTGAAGAAGGAGTGAATTTTACTATTGATGCTTGGGTTATACCAAAAAATGCTAAGAATTTAACTCTAGCAAAAAAATGGATTGATTTTATGCTTGACCCAGATATTGCCTTACTTAATTTTGATGAGATGCACTATGGAATTTCAAATTTAAAAACTATAGAGTTGATAAGAATGAGAGACGGGGAAGAGTATGTAAAAAACGAAGCAATGTTCCCTAATCTTGATAACATAGATAAATATGAAATATATAAAGACCTTGGTAATTTTGAAGAAAACTATAATGAAGCATATAAAAAAATAAAATCATAAATGCATTATTTCATATGATATAAAGGAGCAAAAATGTTTGCGGTTATAACGGGAGCAAGTCGAGGAATAGGAAAAGCACTTGCATATAAGTTTGTAAGAGGCGGTTATGATTTAATTCTTACTTGTGAAAAAAACATAAAGATTTTAGATGATATAAAAAATGATATTGAAAATAAGTTTAATAGAAAAGTAATTATAAAAAAAGGCTTGCTTGATGAAAATGATTTACCAAATGATATATATATACTTATAAATAATGCTGGAAAGTGTGACTATAGTTTATTTCAAGATGTGAGTTACGAAAAATATAAAGAGATAGTTTATGCTAATCTTGATTATACATTTCTTACAACAAAGATAGTTTGTCAAAAAATGATAAAAGCAAAACAAGGTGTCATCATTAACATTTCATCTATGTGGGGGATACTCGGTGCAGCCTTAGAATCAATTTATTCTATGACTAAAGGTGGAATAAATGCATTTACTAAAGCTATTGCAAAAGAATTTAAAGAATCAAATATAGATTGCATCTCATTTGCCTTAGGTGCAGTTGATACTGAGATGAATAATCATTTAAGTTATGAAGAAAAGAATGATTTTGCTAAGAGTTTAGAAAATGGAAAAATGTGGAGCCCTGATGAAATTGCATATAAGATTTATAACATAGTAATCGAAAAAAAATATAATACTGGAGACATAATTGAAATTAACAATGGTTTAATATAGGCCATTTATAAAGTGAATATTATTCACTTAGGGAAATAATATTTGAACTTGATAGGAGTAAGATGATTTACGATGTAATAATAATTGGAGCAGGACCTGCAGGACTTACAGCAGGTATATATGCAAAGAGAGCATGTCTTAATGCTATAGTTTTTCGTGACAAATATGCAGTAAGTAGTCAGATATGTAATACTTATGAGGTATGTAATTATCCAGGATTTAATAATATAAGTGGACAAGAACTTTATGACAATATTGAAAAACATGCAAAAGAGGTAGGGGTTGAGATAGTCGGAGATAGAGTTATAGAAATCACGGATATAAATTTAGATGTAAAAAAAATAAAGACAAAAGAAAAAGTTTATGAGACAAAGTCAATAATACTTGCTACTGGTGCGAGTCCAAAAAAAGGCGGATTTGATAGAGAAGATGATTTTGTAGGAAATGGTGTATCGTATTGTGCAACTTGCGATGGAGCTTTTTTTAAAGATAAAGAAGTAGCTGTTATTGGTGGTGGTGATGTGGCAGTAGAGGATGCTATATACTTATCACGAATAGCAAAAAAAGTATATTTACTAGTTAGAAAAGATTTTTTAAGAGCAACAAAAATTTTACAAAATGAAGTCAAGAACAAAGATAATGTTGAGATTATATATAATACAGTTGTAAAAAGTGCTATAGGAGACAAAAAGTTAGAAAGTATATTATATAAACATAAAGATGATATAATATTATCAGAACTTACTGTTGATGGAGTATTTGTAGGTATAGGAATAAATCCAAATACTGAATTATTAAAAGATAAGGTTGAGATGTCAAATTCTTATATTGTTGCTGATGAAACAGGCAAAACAACTGTTGCTGGAATATTTGCTATAGGTGATATAAGAAAAAAACAATTAAGACAAGTAATCACTGCTACTGCAGATGGTGCGAATGTGATCACATCTGTGCAAAAGTATTTATTAGAAAAGTATAAATAATAGTTTTACATATTAATTATCCTAAGGAAGTATTGTATTACAAATTGTATTAAGTGACCTCTAAAAAGGGCGCATTTAAAAAACTAGAGAACAAAATAGTTATGAATGATGATGATAAAAAATATTATATTTATATACTAGAGTGCAAAAATGGAATATTATATACTGGCATCACTACTGATTATAAGAGACGATTTGATGAACACAGTAAAGTAAATAATTCAAAAAAAGGTGCAAAATTTACTAAAAGTCATAAGCCAGAAAAAATAGTAGCATTATGGAAAACTAATTCAAGAAGTAATGCTTCAAAACTTGAAGCAAGAATAAAGCAGCTTAATAAAAAAGAAAAATTAGAATTAATAAGTAATAATAAAATATTTAAATTGTTTTTTTCAGAATTGATAGATTGTCATGAGTTTAGACGAGTGAATATTAAGAATATAGATAAATTGTATAATTAAGTAATATACATTAAAAATTGATATAAATAAAAAGAAAAAATGAAATATAAATATTATAGGAGAAAAGATGCATAAATATTTAAGAGCAGTAGGATTTAGCAATTTTCAAAAGAAATCACAAATTGATGATTTTTTTAAAGAGAATCTTAAAGATGAAAATTTAATAAGTACATATATTTCACAAGATATGAGACTTTGTGGTCAGTATAATATACAGGTTTGTCAAGGAGCTGGAGTATCTGTTATAGGAGAACAAGAAAAGAATCAACTTGCGCTTATGGATTTTTATTACCCATATCTAAAAGGCTATGATTATACACTTATACAGGAATGCACAATAGAAAGACATAGCGACAAAGATTCATATGCAGGTATAATAGATGATTATCGTATGGGAATTGCTCTTATATTTTATTTAACAAATGGAAATGTATACAATAGTTTGATTAAAAATTTTAGACCAGTAGATATAAAAATTGACAGAATATTTTTATCTGCACTTTCAATTGGTGGTAGAATAATCTTACCAATAGATAAAAAAGAATTATCTGGTAATGAATTTGCAGACAAATCAAAAATTAATGAATCTTATGAAGATGTCTTAAATGTACCAGAAGATTCTGACGATGATAGTGATGATTATGTTGATGAAGATGATGATAGTGTTGATGATTTTATGGATGAGCATCCAATTACAACAAGACTTATAGGTGATATTGATGATTTTTCTGATGGTATAGGAGGGAAGGCTCTAAGTATTGGCATAGGCATAAAGTTGCCAAGAGATCCGATTGGCGAACAAGAAATGAGACTTAAAAATGAAGATTTATATTCTATTGTTGAGACAAGTATAGTTCCTTATGGTATTGAGTGTGATAAATATCAAATTGTTGCAGAAATATTAAGTGTAAATAGAAAAGAGAATAAGTTTACTGGTGAAACTTTAGTAGAAATGAGAGTTGATGCTATGGGTTTACAGTTTAATCTTATGATTAATGAAAATGATTTGGAAGGAGAACCACTTCCGGGTAGAAGGTTTAGAGGTGTTATTTGGCTTCTTGGTGAAGTTGAGTTTTTGACAAAAGTTGAAGACAAAGGGCAGGAAGCAAAATAGCAATTATCATTGTAATTATTATTTTTATACCATAAGTCATAAATAGTTCTTCAGGAAGTAAGCATATGATGTAATCTGTACTTGGGTCAAGTAACCATAGGTCATTTGTAAAAAGAACTTCATGAAATTTTGTAAAGAATAGATTAAAATTAGTACTTGCGAAAATGATGATAAAACATATTATAATAAATACAGCAATTAGAGTTTTTATATAAGCGTTTTTTAATAAGATTATACAATTTTCCATATTTATAACTTTAAATAAAGTATAAATACAAATTACAATAGATATATAACAACCGTTCCTAAAATTCATAATTAGGTTTCTAACATCACCCATATGTATTTTAGATCTAAGGCTATAAAAATCACTTAATACACCGTTTATTGTAACTTTAGTTTCAAGGAAAGGCAATCTAAGTGATATATATTTCATAAGTTCAGAACATAGATTTTTTAAATCATTATCGCTCAGTTTAAATGGTAGATTATTATAAGTTCCCATTTTAATTATTAACTTATATAAACCATCCTTATCAAAGAAACATACAAAATAAAATGCAGCGAATAGTAAAAAATATATAAGTGATATAGAAAACAAATATAAATATAAATTATTAATTTTTTTAGACATATATTAACTCCTTGGAGGTATTTATGAAAATATTAAAAAGAATTTTCCTTATTGTTGTATCTACCCTTATTATTTTATCATTATTTTCTTGTGGTGTCTATAACATAAAAAAAGATAATTCAAAACAAAAAGAAGTGGTTCATGAAACTACAGCTGCTATGTCATATGGCATAGATAGCGGTTTTTCAAGATCAAGTGCAAAAGTAAGTGCGGTAGCTGATATTTTGTCAGAAGATAGTTTCGCTGAAACAGGTGAAGGTGATAGAAAGTTAGTAAAGTCAGTCAACTTAAATACTGAAACCAAAACTTTTGATGCTTCGATTGATTGGTTAAAAAAATATGTATCAAGTTATAATGGTATTATCGATAATTCTTATATAGATACAGGCGATGCAAGTTCATCAAATTATAAGAAAAATGCATATTTTGCCGTGAGAATACCAGCTAATAAACTTGACAGTTTTCTTAGCAAGATTGGAGATAATTTAAATATCACATTTAAGCAAGAGAATATAGTTGATATCACTGAAGATTATTTTGATTCAGAATCTAGACTTAAAAGTTTGAAGATTGAAGAAGAAAACTTAAATGAGATGTTAAAAAAAGCTAAAAGTGTTGATGAAATGATAAAAGTTGAAGATAAATTATCAGAAGTTAGATCAAATATAGAAAACATCAATAGAAGAATTAAAAATTATGATAAACAAATTAACTATTCAAAAGTTGATATAAGCATCACTGAAGTAAAAGACTTAACAGATACAAAGGTAAAAGCTGATGATTTTTCAAAAGAGACGCTTAATAAAAAAATGCTCAAAACTATTGAAGACGTAAAATTATTTTTGAAAAAGTTAGCCGCTTATATTTTTATTAATATTCCTTGGATAATTTTGTTCCTTATTGTTATACTTATAGAAATAATCATATATATGATTATAAAATCAATATTTGGTGGAAAGAAAGAATTGGATAATAAAAATTCTAGTGTAGATGACTTCTTTACTGAAGACAATGATAAATCAAATAATAAGAAAAATAAGAAAGATAATAGTGATAAAAAATCAGATAGCAATAAGATAGAAAAATCAAACGATGAAGAAGTGTTTAATAAAGTAATAGAAGAAGTTAATAAAGTTGTGATGGGAGAGAGTGATACTAGTAATAATGCAGATGACAATAGCGATGTAGAAATTGAGTTTTATAACGAAGAGAAATAAAAGAAAGAGGCGGAGAGTATCCGCCTCTTATCGTATGATTTCATTCATATCATCTGGGATTTTAGCATCAAATCTTAGTATTTCATATGTTATTGGATGATTTAATATCAATTCATTGGAATGTAGTGCCTGTCTCTTAATTAGAGTGTAATCAGGGTTATATAAAAAATCACCTATTATTGGATAGCCGAGTTGTTTCATATGAACCCTTATTTGATGAGTTCTACCTGTAAGAAGGATAAATTTACATAATGACACATCTAACTCTTTAAAATATTTAAGTGCAAAAACCTTTGTGACTGCCATTTCACCATCTGGTGCTACACATCTTTCTATTGTTGAGTCGTCAGCTCTTTTTATAGGCATATCAACTATTACTTCTATGTCAGTTAAGTTTTCTAAATCATTAAAATTTTTTAGCCTATTATCTATGTGTAGAGTATTATATACATTGCCTTTAACTATACCAAGGTAAGATCTCTTTATATAATTCTTCATCATTTGTTCTGAAAAATAAGATGCAGAAAATTTATTTTTTGCAATTAGGCAGGCACCACTCGTATCTCTATCTAGTCTTGTTATTGGTCTATATACGAAATGTCTATCAGAAAAATGTGCAGCAAGTGCATTACCAAGAGTATTGTTATGATTGCCCTGCGATGGATGTATAGGCATATCTGCTGGTTTATTGATAACAATCATATCTTCATCTTCATATAATATTTCATATTTTAGTTTGTCGTTTGGCTCTATATCTGATTGTTCAGTCTCTATAACATCAATTTTAATTTCTTCTCTATATGAAAGTATATGAAATAAATCTGTATTAGTTGTTTGCTTTATATGCTTAAGTAATTCTTTAGAAAATCCCTTATATACTAAAAAATCTTTGAGGTATTTACCATCAAAGCTTTTAGGTGCAAAATATATAAGTTTTCTTATATTATTATCCATTATAAATCTTTGAAAAGTGGATGCTTAGTATCTTTTTCTGATAAAAGTATTTTAAAATCCGGGTCATTAGGTATAGGCCATTTTATATTAAGAGTAGGGTCATTATACATGATACCACCTTCATCATTTGGATGATAAAAGTCGCTAACTTTATATGTAAAGATAGCTGTATCAGATAAAACTAAAAATCCATGTGCAAAATTTTTTGGTATATAAAACATAGTGTTATTATCTTCAGTCATTTCTACTCCATAATATTTTCCATATGTAGGAGAGTCTTTTCTTATATCCACAGCCACATCAAAAACCCTTCCTTTAAAACAACGAACAAGTTTTGACTGCGGATAATTAATCTGAAAATGAAGTCCGCGAAGGACACCCTTACTACTCATAGATTGGTTGTCTTGCACAAATTCTTCTGTGATACCCATTTTTATAAAATCATTTTTATTGTATGCTTCAAAAAAATATCCTCTTGTATCTAAAAAAGGATCAAATTTGATAACCTTTAAATCTTTTATTCCTGTCTCAATGACACTAAATCTTCCCATAACTTTCTCCGAAATTAATATATTTTCTTACGAATTATTTTCACATTATTTTAATTAAGATTGTTCTTTTAGATTAGTAAATGCTGTTGAAAGCATAAGTTTAATTCTATTTAATTGGTTGACTTCAGATGCTCCTGGGTCATAATCAATTGCTACTATATTTGCATCTTTATAATGTTTTTTAAGTTCTTTTATAACACCTTTCCCGACTATGTGGTTAGGTAGACAACCGAATGGTTGAGTGCAGACTATGTTTGGCACTCCTTCATTTATAAGTTCAAGCATCTCGCCAGTTAAGAACCAACCTTCACCAGTTTGATTACCTATGGATACAAAACTTTTAGCCATGTGTGCAAGATTTTTAATGTGCGCTTGTTCTGTGAAGTGTTTTGATTTTCTAAGTGCAATTCTTGCAGAATGTCTAATATATTCTATAAAGGCAATGCCAAGATTAGAACCAATTCTTGCCATAACTTTAAATCCGAGATATTTGGTTTTGAAGTTTGCATTGTAGAGAGAGTAGAGCATAAAGTCCATAAGGTCAGGCATGACAGCCTCAGCACCTTCTTTTTCAAGCAGCTCTACTATATTGTTATTTGCAAGGTTTGAAAATTTAACAAGGATTTCACCAACAATACCAACTTTTGGTTTCTTTATGTCAAGTCTTTCTATATTATCAAAATCATCAACTATATCTTTACACATTTTATTAAATTTTGCAAATGAAACTTTTGACTCAGTTAAAAACTCTATACATTTCTTTTTCCAATCACTATGAAGTTTATTTGTCTCACCAGGATTTTTTTCGTAAGGTCTTGTAGCATAGACAACTCTCATAAATATGTCTCCAAATATAATAGCAAAGCAAATTTTCATAATCATTGAAAGGTTATATGTAAGACCTGGATTCTTTTCCATACCATTGTAATTTATTGATACAACAGGGATTTGTTCCATGTGTGCTTTTCTAAGCGCTCGTCTTATAAATCCTACATAGTTAGATGCACGACAACCTCCGCCAGTTTGAGTCATCATAATTGCAGTATGGTTTAGATCTACATTTCCATTGATGAGTTCGTCCATTATCTGACCAACAACAATGAGAGATGGATAGCAGGCATCATTATTTACATATTTAAGTCCCATATCTATGACATTTCTATTGTTGTTTTGTAATATCCTTATTTTATATCCACAAGAGTTAACTGCGGGCTCAAGTAAATCAAAGTGAATTGGGCTCATATTTGGCGCTAAGATAGTATGAGTTTTTTTCATTTCTTCAGTAAATACTACACGATTGTAGTTTGATGGCATGATGACACGAGTTTTATCTTTTCTTATATTGATAGCTGATATTAATGAACGAATTCTTATACGTGCTGCACCAATGTTATTTACCTCGTCAATCTTTAGGAGAGTGTAAATTTTTGATGATCCTGATAATATGTCAGCAACCTGGTCGGTAGTAACTGCATCAAGTCCACAGCCAAATGAATTAAGTTGAATTAAATCTATATCATCTCTAACTTTTACAAGATTGGCACAGGCATAAAGACGACTATGATACATCCATTGGTCAGTAACGATAATAGGTCTTTCTATATTTCCAAGATGAGATACTGAGTCTTCGGTTAATACTGCAAAACCATAACTTTGTATAAGGTCTGGTATGCCGTGGTGAACTTCACTATCTACATGGTATGGACGACCAGCAAGAATTATTCCGTGAGCTTTGTTATCTTTTATCCATTTTAAAGTTTCTTCACCTTTTTTCTTTAGGTCTTCCCTTGATTTTACTAATTCATCCCAAGCCTTATCGCAAGCAGAGTTAATCTCATTTGCAGTTATATCATCATCAAAGTACAAATGATTCTTAATTGCTTTATTCAAAGAAGCTTTGAGTGTTGATTTATCTGTAAATGGTAAAAATGGATTATAAAATTTTATATTCTTTAAATGGAGATTTTCTACATTGTTTTTTATATTCTCTGCATAAGATGTGACCATAGGACAATTATAGTGATTTTGTGCACCTTCAATTTCTTTTCTTTCAAATGGTACACAAGGCATAAATATGAAATTAGCACCATTTTCGATAAGCCATTCTATGTGACCGTGGACAAGTTTTGCAGGATAACATTCTGATTCTGATGGGATAGATTCTATACCCATCTCATAAATTTGTCTACTTGAGATAGGAGAGAGAAGAACACTAAATCCAAGTTCTTTAAAGAATACAGCCCAAAATGGGAAGTTTTCGTACATATTTAAAACTCTTGGAATACCGATAATTCCTCTTTTTGCTTCACTAAGTGGAAGAGGTTCATAATCAAACATTCTATTTGCCTTATATTCAAAAAGATTTGGAACGGCATTAGATTTCTTTTCAAGTCCAAGACCTCTTTCGCAACGATTACCTGATATAAATCTTCTCTTATATTCGCCAGCTTCATCTTTAAAAAGATTGACAGTGAGCACACAGTTGTTTAGACATTTACCACATCTTGCTATATTTGTTTTATATTCAAGATTAATAATTTCATCTAGTGAAAGCATAGTTGATGTATACTTGCCCTCTTTTTCAAGTGCAAGATAATATCTTTCTTTTGCGATAAGTGCAGCACCAAACGCACCCATGATTCCAGCAATGTCAGGACGGACAACATTTCTACCAGTTATTTTTTCTAAGGCACGAAGAACAGAATCATTGTAGAATGTTCCTCCTTGCACAACTATATTATCTCCAAGAAGTTTTGGGTCAGTAATTTTTATAACTTTATATAAGGCATTTTTTATAACTGAGTATGATAGACCTGCACTTATATCTGAAACCTCGGCACCTTCTTTCTGAGCTTGTTTAACATTTGAATTCATAAATACAGTGCAACGAGTTCCAAGATCTATAGGATTTTTTGAAAAGAGTGCAACTTTTGCAAATTCTTTTACTTCATAGCTTAAACTCTTTGCAAATGTCTCTATAAAAGATCCGCAGCCAGAAGAACAGGCCTCATTTAATAATACATTATCTACATAGCCATCTTTAATTTTTATATATTTCATATCTTGACCACCAATGTCAAGAATTGCATCAACATTTGGATTGAAGAAAGTAGCACCATAGTAGTGAGCTATGGTTTCTACTTCTCCGAAGTCAAGACAAAAAGCAGATTTAAGTAGTTGCTCACCATAGCCGGTAGAACAGCTTGCACAGATTTTACAAGTTTTTGGAAGTAAGTCTTTTAAATTCTTTATAGCTCTCTTTGCTGTATCTATAGTAGAGCCATTGTTATTGTCATAAAAACTATGTAAAAGCTTTCCGTCTTTTGATATAAGAGCAAATTTAGTTGTAGTAGAACCTGCATCTATACCAAGGAAACATTCGCCTTCGTAATCTTTAAGATCAGTTTTGCCTACTGTGGCAAGAGAGTGTCTATATTTAAAATCTGCATACTCTTCATCATTATTAAAAAGAGGCTCAAGTCTTTTTATTTCAGTATTTAATTTAATTCCATAGTCAAGTTTAGAAATCAAATCTGAGAGAGACAAGATAGTATCTTCCTTTAACTCACATAAACAGCATCCAAGTGCTGCATAAAGATGAGAGTTATCAGGATTTATAATTGTATCACTAGTTAATTTAAGTGTTCTTATAAATGCATTCCTAAGTTCTGATAAATAGTGAAGTGGACCTCCAAGAAATGCTACATGACCTTTTATAGGTTTACCACAAGCAAGACCAGAAATTGTTTGGTTTACAACTGCTTGAAAAATAGAGGCTGATAAATCTTCTTTTGTAGCGCCTTCATTTATAAGAGGCTGAATATCAGATTTTGCGAATACACCACATCTTGCTGCAATAGGATATAGCATTTTATAATTTTTAGCATATTCATTTAGACCACTAGCATCGGTTTTAAGCAGTGATGCCATTTGGTCAATAAAAGAACCTGTGCCACCAGCACAAATTCCATTCATTCTTTGATCAACTGTGTTCCCATCAAAATAAATTATTTTAGCATCTTCACCTCCAAGTTCTACAGCAACATCACATTTGCCATTTAGTGTTTTAAGGGAAGTCGACACTGCTATAACTTCTTGAGTAAAATTAACGCCTAAGGCATTTGAAAGGGAAAGACCGCCAGAACCTGTTATACAAGTGTTTACATCAAAATCACCAAGCTTTTGAGTAGCTTTTTTTAGCAAATTACTTAGACAAAACTGAATGTTAGCAAGGTGCCTTTCATATTCTCCAAATAATATTTGATTTTTCTCATCAGCAACAACGACTTTAACAGTCGTACTACCAATATCAATTCCTAATCTTTTCATGTAAATTATTATAGCATTTTTTAAAATTTTATGCTACAATTATTATAAGTAGCAAGGCAATTTACTGAAATTGTCTATGTATTCTAAAGTTTTATGCGAGACATTAAGGGGTATTAATGGAGTACTTACTTATGTTGAAGCAGATAGTAGTAATGGTCTACCTAATTTTTTGATGGTAGGAAATCTTGCTAGTTCAGTAAAAGAAGCGGGTGATAGGGTTAAAACCGCTCTTAAAAATTCTAATGTAGAAATCCCAGCAAAAAAAGTAACAATCAATATTGCCCCAGCTGATTTAAGGAAAGATGGGACTGCTTTTGATTTGCCTATAGCAGTTGCAATACTCAAATCACTTGAGATTATTTCTGCTGATGTTTCAAGGATTATTGATGAGTATGCATTTATAGGTGAATTAAATTTGAGTGGGGATATTGTTGGAGTAAGAGGGATACTATCTATGGTCTCTGGTCTTAAAGACCAAGGCATAAAAGGAGTAGTAGTCCCGAGAGTAAATGAACAAGAAGCTCTTGTAGTAGATGGTATTGATATAATATCAGTAGAAAATATTACAGAGCTCTTGTTCATTTTAAGTAGTGAAGAAGTTTTTAATAACTATGAGAGACCACATTTCAAACAAATAGAAAATGAAAATGATTATAGTGTGGACTTTTCTGACATAAGTGGTCAGTCTTTTTTAAAGAGGGCGTGTGAAGTTGCAGTTGCAGGTTTTCATAACATAATTATATCTGGTTCTGCTGGGACTGGTAAAACTATGATTGCAAAAAGAATACCTACAATTATGCCAAATCTTACAATTGATGAGGCAATAGAAATTACAAAAGTTTATTCGGTAGCAGGAGAACTTAGAAATAATTCTCTTATGAGTGTTAGACCATTTAGGAATCCACATCATTCTATTTCTATCACAAGTCTTATAGGAGGTGGAATATATCCAAGACCAGGTGAGATTTCACTTGCATCTAATGGTGTATTATTTCTTGATGAGTTACCACATTTTTCTAAAATGGCTATTGAAACTTTAAGGGAACCACTAGAAGAAAAATCAATACGAATCTCAAGACTTCAGGGTTCTTTTACTTATCCAGCAAATTTTATGTTGGTGGCAGCGATGAATCTATGCCCATGCGGACACTATCCCGATAGGAATAAGTGTAATTGCAGTGAGATGACAATAGAGAGGTATCAAAAAAGTATAAGTAAACCAATATTAGAAAGAATTGATATATGTGTAGAGAGTTCACCAATTAAGTTTAGTGAACTAAGTAGTGGAGAAGGCAATGGTGAAAAGTCTGAAGTTATAAGAAAGCGAGTTGAAGTATGTAGAGAAATACAAAAAGAGAGATTTAAAAATTATAAAAATATTAAATTCAATTCTCAGATGACAACAAAAGAAATTAAAAAATTTTGTGAAGTTGGGGTAGAAGAAAAAGAGTATCTTAGAAAAATTTTTAATGTAAAAAAACTATCAGCAAGGACTTATCATAAAGTGTTAAAAGTGGCGAGAACCATTGCTGATATGGCAAAGTCAGAAGTTATAAAAACTGAACACTTAGTAGAGGCTTGTAATTATAGAAGCCTTGAAGATAAAGTGTATCATTAAAAGGAGTATTATGAAAAATAATAAGTTTACAGATTATAGAATTGTAAAAAAGGGTGATAAAGATTATCCAGAGAAATTATTGAGAATTAAGGATGCGCCAGAAAAACTTTATGTTAGAGGGAATTTGCCAGATATAAAAAAGAAAACAGTATCTATTGTTGGCGCGAGAAATTGTACAGATTATGGAAGTACTCTTGCAAAAACTATATCAAGAATACTATCTACTAATGACGTGCAAGTAATATCGGGACTTGCAATGGGAATTGATACACAAGGACACATTGGTGCGATTGAAGTTGAAAAGCCAACATTTGCAGTTATGGGATGTGGCGTAGATATTTGTTTTCCTACATATAATTCAAATGTATATGAAAGAATACTTGATTATGGCGGTGGTATAATATCAGAAGTTGAAATTGGTACGCCGCCTCTGCCATACAATTTTCCACTAAGAAATCGAATTATATCTGGTCTATCTGATGTAGTTATAGTTGTAGAGGCAAGAGATAAAAGTGGTTCACTTATTACGGCTGATTTTGCACTTGAACAGGGTAAGACAATATTTGCTTGCCCAGGTAGAGTTGGTGATAGTCTAAGTAGAGGTACCAATAATTTAATTAAGCAAGGTGCATATATTTTAACTTCTGTTGATGATGTATTAGAGCATCTTGGGCTTATAGTAGATGGGCTTATACCAAAGGTAGAAAAAGATGTAAGTACTTTAGACTATTTTGAGAAATTAGTCTATGATGCATTACAAGAAGGAACTTTGCATATTGACCAAATTATTGAAAAAAGTAGACTTCCTATTGCTAAATGTTTAAATACACTTATGTCTCTTGAACTTAATGGCTTCGTGGAAACAACTATTAATAATTATTATAGAAGAATAGAGTATTGAAAATTCAGTCCAAATTTTGTATAATAAAATAAAGTTATAACTTTTATAAAGTATTACAGGAATAGTGTTTTAAATTAATAAAAATTTAAATATGGAGGTAAATTATGAAGTTAAGTGCACCTAAACAAGGAACATTTACCATAGCAGTTTTATTATTAATTCTTGCTGTAGTAGCAAAATTCGTATCTGCTATTTCAGTAGGGGCTTTTTGGATTGCGTTAGCTGGAGGTATTGTATTAGCGCTTGGTTGTTATTGTAAAAATTTATAATAAAAATGAGCGAAAGCTCATTTTTTTAAATAATTTATATGGAGATTAAATTATGAAAAAATTATTATTGATAGTGTTAAGTATGATACTATTAGTTTTCTTAGTTTCATGTAGTAATATTGCTAAGTCAACTAATGCTGAGACAACAACAGCATTAGAAACAACAAAAGTAGAAACAACAGCTGTGGAAACTACAGCAGTAGAAACAACAACAGTTGGAATTATAAAAAAAGAAGAGCCTACTAAAGTAGTTGAGATTGTTAATAATAGTGAGGAAAAGAATATGGGAAATCCTAAAATTGAAATTAGCATTAAAAATTATGGAATCATACAATTGGAGTTAGATCCAAGCCAAGCACCAATAACAGTAGAAAATTTTGTAAGCCTTGTAAATAGTGGATTCTATAATGGACTTACTTTTCATAGAATTATAAAAGGATTTATGATTCAAGGTGGAGATCCACTTGGAAATGGAACAGGAGGATCTGACAAAGAAATAAAAGGTGAATTTGCAAGTAATGGAGTTCAAAATAATATTAAGCATTTAAGAGGCACAATTTCTATGGCAAGAAGTTCATTCCCTGATTCTGCAAGTTCTCAGTTCTTTATCATGCATGATGATGCACCACATCTTGATGGAGATTATGCAGCATTTGGACATGTGACAAGTGGTATAGAAGTTGTAGATAAGATTTGTGACAATACACCAGTTCAAGATAGAAATGGTACAGTATTAAAGGCGAATCAACCCGTTATAGAGTATATTAAAGTTATAGAGTAAAATATATGAAACGAATAGCAGTTTTAAGTATTATAATTGAATCTGCAGATGATGAGAATATAGTACATATTAATAATATTTTACATGAATATAAAGATTATATATTAGGAAGAATGGGAATACCTGATAAAATTCATGATGTAAATATTATTAGTATTTCACTTTGTGCTCCACTTGATATTCTAAATGGAATGACTGGAAAACTTGGAAAAATTAATTATGTGAGCGCAAAAATACTTATATCTAATAAGGAATTTGTTGATTAATTATATGAACTATATGAGTATAGAAGAATTTGATTCATTGGGATTTGTTAAAACATTTATGATACCGAAAGACCAAGGACGCTGGAGAATATATAGTTATAACAAAGTAGCCGACATGGAAGACCTTAAATACTATAAAGAAGTTGGAGATTTATTTGGTATAACATATGAAAATTTGGTTAGAATACCACAAAATCATAGTGACAATATAATGCTTGCAAAAAAAGAAGATGGTGGATCTGGTGTCACAAGAATGGAAGTTTCTGGGGATTATGATGGTATAATAACAAATGAAAAAAATCTTATGTTGCTTGTGATTGTAGCTGATTGTGTTCCAGTATACATTCTTGATAAAAAAAAGCAAGTAATAGGTATGATACATAGTGGTTGGAGAGGAACAGTTAATAAAATTACTGAAAAAGCAATAGATTTGATGAAAGAAAACTATGGATCAAATGTAGATGATATACTTATACATTTTGGACCATCAATATGTGCTAATTGCTATGAAGTTGGAATTGAATTGATTGATGAGTTTAAAAAGTTTCTTTTATGTGATGAGATGCATAAAGTATTTACACCAATAAAGGATAAACCTGAAAAATATTTACTTGATGTTGCTTTGAGTATTAAATTATCACTTCTACGCTATGGCATAAAAGAAAAAAATATTTCGAAAACTAATATTTGTACATATCATGATAATATTTTTTATTCGAGAAGGCTTACAGGAGATAAGACGAAAGTTACATTAACTGGAATTATGTTAGTATAAGAAAAGGGCAGGTCATCTGCCCTTTTAAATTTAAGTATTATATTTGTGCAATAAGTTTACATATCTTATTTCCGAGTTTACTGAATTTTTCTTCGTATTCAGTCATTATATTTCCCTCATTTAATTTTTTATCATTATGAAGGTCATAGGTAAATTCCAATAATTTAAAATTGGAATTTTTTATTTCTTCAAGTGAGAATTCAAAAAGTGGAAGATTATCTGTTTTGAATTCTAAAAAAGAACCTTTCATTAATAAATGTTCATAAATAGATAAAAATTTATGGTGTGTAAGTCTTCTGCTTTCATGGCGTTTCTTTGGCCAAGGATCAGAGAAATTGAGATATATTTTATCAATGCTATTTGGTGAAAAAATATTTTCAAGGTTTGCAATGTCTTCACACATAAATTTCAAGTTATTAATATTGATTTTTTGTGCATCAGTATTAAGATTAAATTTATTAAATAAATCTATGGCCTTTAATACTATTGTAGCAGATTTTTCTATGCCAATAAAATTAATATTAGAATATTTGATTGCCATCTCAGTAATAAATCTACCTTTTCCCATACCAAGTTCAAGGTGGAGAGGGTTATTATTTACAAAGAATGACTTTAAATCTTTACCATTAATAATCATTGGCGAATCTTGTATTAAGTTTTCAGCATTTTTTTTATGTCTTAATCGCATATTTTAATATATACCTCCATATAGTTTAAAATTATAATGAAAATAAAACATAAAATCAAGAAAAATCAAATTTAAATTTGGGGACGGGGTATATTATTTGAAATTCAGGGACACCTTTGTGCTTGCATTTTTGCGCTCGCTGAGCTCGCGCCTACGAGTTGTACGGGCGAGCTATGCGAGCCCTTATTTTTTTGCGGTATAAAGTCAATATTTAATAGAACTTTTAAAGGGGGATTTAAGACTTATTTAGACTTTTTTCAAAGTCAATAGGGCTTAAAGACCCTACTTTTGTGTGTATACGTTTTGGATTGTAA
>JAEEGL013691921.1_pt1 | contig 24875 bp, 25 predicted proteins | sample 9134231 | NCBI WGS metagenome assembly JAEEGL01 (sample SAMN16246548, study PRJNA631951) | gut metagenome | biome: gut microbiome; feature: rumen; material: fiber-attached | host: Bos | place: Iran: Karaj | collected 2018-10
AACCGATATGCTTAACGTGGCGTCCGTGAATAATAATGTTCAGGGGTCTGATTGTGTTATGCATGGTGAGGGCGTTATTAATTGTAAGGCATAGCTTAAGCTTACAAAGGATACCGTAACAAAGCCTCATCAAGCGAAAACTTGATGGGGCTTATTTTTTCGGAGGTGGATATGAGGATTAAAGAACGCATATACAAGTTGCCTGATGGGAGAGAGATCACAATAAAAAGTGCCGGGCCCGAGGATGCACTTAAGACGAAGCTCCACAGAGAGAAAGTTAGCGCTGAAACTCACTTTTTGGCAAGAGAACCGGAGGACGGGCCGTGGAATCTTGAAATGATCAGAGCGAGATTTGAGAATATTGCAAATGATGGCAGAGAGTTTATGGTAAATGCCTACCTGGGTGATGAATTGATCGGTGAACTGGGTATTACTACGGTAAGACCTCACATCAAATATCTGCACCGTGCATACCTGGGGATGTCCGTTCTACAGGAATATACCGAAATGGGGCTTGGAAGCTTTATGATGGCAATTGCACTTGAACAGGCCAGGGCAAACGGATATGAACAGGTAGAGCTTGGTGTTTACAGTGATAATGCAAGAGCACGTCACTTGTATAGTAAAATGGGATTTGAAGAGTACGGGATCAATCCCAGAGCCTTTAAATTACCCGACGGAACATACAACGATGAGATCATAATGGCATATATTTACGAGTGAGGAGGACAGACATGTTAAAAGATTTCTATGACGATAAAACCGAAGCCATAGTTGATATCAGTAACTTCTACGGTGAGAAGAGGCATATACTTGATAAATGTCTGATCCTTTTTTCCAAAGAGATCTATGAATATATCCTGAAGGAATATGATTGCGAGCAGATCGGAAATCTTGGTGCATGCAACGGTGATATTCCGATTTATGCTTTTGAACACAAAGGTGAAAAGATAGCGTTCTATCTGACCATGATCGGATCTGCACTTGCTTCCGGACTTTGTTATGAAGTTCATTGGCAGACCGGCGCAACCAAATTTATTATGTTCGGATCCTGCGGAAGTCTTGATGCTGAGAAGACGAAGGGAAAATACATTATTCCTACCGAGAGCTACAGAGGCGAAGGTGCATCCTTCTATTACGCACCTGCTTCCGACTACATTGAGATCAAAGGTGCGGACAAGCTCGAAGAGATATTCAAAGAAATAAAGGCGCCATATGTCAAAGGACGAGTTTGGACCACGGACTCAATGCTCAGAGAAACCAAGGGACTTGTAGCCGCCAGAAAGGAAGAAGGGTGTATAGCGGTTGAGATGGAGGTTGCGGGAGTTCAGGCAATATGCAATTTCTACGGACTCAGCGTTTATGATTTCCTTGAAGCCGGCGATGTGCTTGCGGACAGCGGATATGAAGTGGAAGGCCTTCACTCTGCAAACCACGATGTGGGGAAGTTCCACATTGCACTTGAGATTGCCGAAAGAATTTGATCAAAAAGTGAGGTAACTTAATATGAGATGTAATATAGAAACCGACAGACTGATACTCAGAAATCTGGTACCGGAAGATTATGAAGCTGCTTTTAAATGGTGCGGAGATCCCGAGGTTAACGAATATATGATATATCCTCTTTATCATAATGCAGAGGATGTAAAAACATGGATTGAAACTTTGAATCCTGATGATCCTGATGATTACGACCTGGGAATCGTACTGAAGGAAACCGGTGAGCTCATCGGAAGCGGCGGACTTGTCTACAGACATGAAAAGGATGCGTGGCTGATAGGATATAACATCAGGAAAGACTGCTGGGGCCACGGTTATGTCGTTGAGGCAATGCAGGGAATCATAGATCACATTAGCAAAACCAGAAAGATTCATGCGATCATGGGTGAATTTGCCGTAGAAAACCATAAAAGTCAGCGCGTAATGGAAAAGCTGGGAATGCACTATCTGCAGGATTATGAGTACGAGAAACTGGACGGAAGCAGAAAGTATGCTGCCAAGATGTTTATAAGGGAATTCTAAAGAAGTTAATACCGGGTGCGGATTGTATCGGTATTTAATTGCCGGAAATCCGGAGGCGAAGTATTGCCTCCGGATTATTATTATGAAAAAGAATTTGACAGCATACCCCTTGGGAGTATATAAAGAGATTGTGCAGAGATACCCCTCGGGGGTATGCAGAAAGGAAATGTTATGGCGGTTAGATCAAAGAAGTCTGCGGAGATGAACGAAGCATGTCCTTATTGCTCGGGCAAGATCAAAGTAAGAGAAGAAAAAGAGTATAAGGATCTGATGAACAGACTTAAGAGAATCGAGGGTCAGGTAAGAGGCGTTGAGAGCATGTTGGAAAATGATGCATATTGCATCGATATCCTTACTCAGGTATCTGCCATTAATTCTGCCCTTAATTCATTTAATAAGGCACTCCTTGCAAATCATATGAAAACCTGTGTCGTTAACGATATCAGAAACGGTAACGACGAGGTGGTGGATGAGCTTGTGGCTACTTTGCAGAAACTGATGAAATAGGTGAATGTATGGAGCAATATAACGTAACGGGAATGAGCTGCGCCGCATGCCAGACTAGAGTCGAAAAAGCTGTCAGTAATGTGGAAGGCGTTGAAAGCTGTGCAGTGAGCCTGCTTACAAATTCAATGGGCGTTGAGGGAAGTGCGAGCCCCGAGGCGATTATAGCTGCTGTTGAAGCAGCGGGATACGGAGCAAGCAGGAAAACCGCTGCCGGTTCAAAGGGCGGTACGGAAAATTCGGATGAAGCTCTTAAAGATACCGAAACTCCCAAAATGAAGAAGAGATTAATCGCATCAATTGTCTTGTTGATACCTCTTATGTATGTATCAATGGGACACATGCTATGGGACTGGCCTCTTCCGGGATTTCTGAACGGTAATCATGTTGCAATGGGACTGTATCAGCTTTTGATCTCGGGAATGATCCTTGTCATCAATCAGAAGTTTTTTATTAACGGATTTAAGGGACTTATACACAGATCTCCCAATATGGATACTCTGGTTGCATTGGGATCCGCAGCTTCATACATCTACAGCGTCGCCGCTCTTTTTGCCATGACCGGTGCGGTACTTGATAATGACACCGGGCGTGTAATGTATTATATGGATCAGTTCTATTTTGAAGCGGCGGCAATGATACTGACCCTGATCACGGTCGGTAAGATGCTGGAAGCAAGATCCAAAGGCAAGACTACAAATGCTTTAAAGAGTCTTATGGATCTATCCCCCAAGACTGCTGTGATATTGCGTGATAAGGAAGAGATAACCGTTCCAATAGATGATGTCAAAGTAGGTGACAGATTCGTGGTAAGACCGGGTGACAGTATTCCCGTGGACGGAATGGTTCTTGATGGAGAAAGCGCGGTAAATGAATCGGCACTTACCGGAGAGAGTATTCCGGTTGAAAAGAAATCGGGTGACCGGGTATCCGCCGCTACAATAAACACATCCGGTTACTTGGTATGCGAGGCGACAAGAGTAGGTGAGGATACCACTCTGTCCGCTATCATTAAGATGGTAAGTGATGCAGCCGCAACCAAGGCGCCCATAGCTAAGATTGCGGATAAAGTATCGGGAGTATTTGTCCCTGTTGTTATAGGAATTGCGTTAGTTACATTTGCAGTGTGGCTGCTGACCGGACAGAGCATCGGGTATGCTATGGCAAGAGCGGTATCGGTACTTGTTATCAGCTGCCCCTGCGCATTGGGACTTGCGACACCTGTAGCAATAATGGTGGGCAACGGAGTCGCGGCTAAGACAGGCATACTGTTTAAAACAGCCGTGTCTCTTGAACAGGCAGGGAAGGTGCAGATAGTTGCACTGGATAAGACAGGAACCGTCACTACCGGAGAGATGAATGTCACTGATGTGATAACCGTAACTGATGGCTCGGAGGACGAACTGCTTAAGGTAGCATATGCGCTTGAATCTAAGAGCGAGCATCCTATCTCCAAGGCGGTCACAAAATATGCCGCTGATAAAAATGCAGCGCTTTCTGATACGAAAGAGTTCGAAGTTCTTCCGGGAAACGGTATTAAGGCTAAGATAGGCGGAAAGCTTATTTACGGTGGTAATCTTAAGTTCATTGAAAGTATAGTCGGAAAAATTGATGCCCTTTTATTGAAGAAGGCAGAAGAACTGTCAGCTCAGGGTAAGACTCCTATACTCTTTGCATCAGAAGAAAAGATTCTGGGAATTATGGGTGTATCCGATGTGATTAAAGAGGACTCCGCATCTGCTATATCCGAATTGAAGAAAATGGGAATCCGAACCGTAATGCTGACGGGAGATAATGAGATCACGGCGGCGGCCATTGCTGAGCAGGCAGGTGTTGATGAAGTGATCGCTTCGGTAAAACCTGACGGTAAAGAAGCAGTAATCCGGAGCCTTAAGGAACACGGAAAAGTTGCAATGGTTGGTGACGGAATAAACGATGCACCGGCACTTACTTCTGCGGATCTTGGAATCGCCATAGGAGCAGGAACGGATGTTGCCATAGATGCAGCGGACATAGTTCTTATGAAAAGCAGTATAAGGGATGTGGCAGCTGCGATAAGAATATCACGCCGCACTTTGAGAAATATTCACGAGAATCTGTTTTGGGCATTTTTCTACAATGTGATAGGAATTCCACTTGCAGCCGGATGTTACATAGCAGCTTTCGGCTGGGAATTGAATCCCATATTCGGGGCTGCTGCCATGGGGTTATCAAGCTTCTGCGTGGTCACAAATGCACTGAGACTCAACCTGATAAAACCCTACGACGGATCAAGGGATAAGGAAATCAAAAATAAAGTAACAGGTAAACTGATAGAGACAGATACAAGAAAGGAAAATAAAGAAATGAAGATCAAAGTAAACGGAATGATGTGCGGACACTGCGAAGCTCATGTAAAGAAAGCGCTTGAAGCAATCGACGGAATCGATACGGCAGTTGCATCACATGAAGAGAATCTTGTTACCATAACAAATTCAAAGGATGTGGATGAGTCGGTTATCAAAGCTGCGATCGAAGATGCAGGTTATGAGTACGCAGGAATAGAATGAAGAACGAGTTAAAAAAAGACGCTTACCTTGAAATAAGGTAAGCGTCTTTTAATATGTTTATCAGACTGTTTCGAATTTCATTGTGCTTTCGTTAAGCTGCTTGGTGACGTCGTTGTTCTGATCCATTGCTTCGTTGATGCCCTGAATTTCTCCGACAATCTCGGTTGCAGCGGTTGCGGACATGTTGATCGCAGTGGAGCTTTCCTGAACGGATGTGGAGATTGCTGCGATTCGATCCGACATTTCATCCATTACGGAGTTCAGGTTATCTGCTTTGTCTGAGAACTGCATAAGCATCTCATTTATCAATTCCGCAGTAGCCTCATATTTCGTTCCGGTTTCTACGAATGCATCGTAATCGGAAAGAACATTTTCTTTAATGAATTTAATAACGAGATTTGCATTGTCAGCCAGATCCTTAACCGCTGAGGTAACACGTGTTGAGATCTGCTGGATATTTCCTGCGGTCTCTCTTGAACTGTCTGCAAGGGTACTGATTTCGGTTGCAACAACGGAGAATCCGCGTCCTGCTTCGCCGGCACGTGCTGCCTCAATAGAGGCGTTAAGTGCAAGAAGATTCGTCTTACTTGCGATATCAAGGATCTCGTTGGTGAGTTCATTTATCTGGTTAACCTGCTCGGACTCTTTGACGGATGCTTCCAATACGTTGGACAGCTCTTCCATTCGGGCACCGGTGCTCTCTTTCTTAACAGTAGCTTCTTTCTTGATGGCATCTGCGGCAAGTTTGATCTCGTTGGCCTTCTGTGTTCCGGATGATACTTCATCATTTATGTCACCGGTTGCTTCGCGGACAATATCAAGCTGGTCGGTCAATTCACCTGCTGCGGAAGCTACGCTGTCCATTGATGCCGCAAGTTCTTCCATGGCTGCGGAAGTGTTCGTGACATTGTCGGATGCGCTTCTGATCCTTTCGATCATGCTCTCTGAAGAAGCGGTAATAACAGTGGTTCCTGATTTAACATCCTTGATGACACCCTGAAGTGTAGCGATAAACTTATTGATTCCGGATGAAATGATAGCAAGCTCGGTCTTGGTCTGAGTATGGATACGGGCAGTCAGATCACCCTTGCCCTTATCGATGTTGGTGATAATGGTATCGAGCTCGGAGGAAATGCCGGTGATGGTTCTGTTAATACGGATGTAAGTGAGGATGAAACCGAAGATTATAAGAATGACAACTACGGCCATAACTACATAACCTTTAACGGATACTTCCGAGATGTAGGTGTTCATATAGGCGTTAAAGCCCACATTCAACTGGTCTATACCTTCGTCGATAGCTGCTACGGCATCGTTGGCATATCCCAGATTCGTTCCATAGTCCGAAGAAACATAGGTGATTGCTCCGGGAAGGTCGCCGTTTACTACACATGTTTTAAGGTTGTTGGCTGTTTCGGTAAATGCTTCTATGGATGAACGTAAATTTGCAACACGCTCTTTGCCGTCTCCAAGATTACCTATAAGGATACTTCCATCCATATAATCCAGTTGTTCACGAATGTCACTCATTACGGCATCCATGTCGGTAAAATCCGCTTCGGTGATGGTGGTTCCACCTTCAAGCTGACCGAGATTCTTGTTGATCTCGGCGGATATCCTGACTATGTCTTTGGCAAGTGCGTCATTTGCTTTTACACATAACACCACGTTTTCACTGGCTATCAAAGCCTGATCTTTAACACTGGTCATGGCTGATCTGCTGATCAATGTGTAAATGATGAACGCAACAAGGATCAGCGCATAAATGACTAAGTTCTGGAAAATGATAGATTGGAAAAAATTCCCCTTATTGGACTCTTTTCCCATTTGTGAGTTACTCATACAAAGTGCCCTCCTTAATATATTACGACTGACACGGACTCATATAGTAAATACATCGAACCAGGAACATCGAGAACAAAAACGGTCTGAAAAGCGAAATTTTTTTAAGCTGAAATATAAAGACGATGAAGAAAAAACTCAATATTATAATAACAACTATAAAAAACAGGTGCAATAAAGAAATGACGATTTTTGGCGGTTTTTACATAATATTGGGTCTAGAAATGTGACTTTTGTCATATTGAAATTGTATCTTTATTCACTACCTGAGGCAGGCGGTAATTGATATTGTGTATATGCAAATAAGTTTGCGTGTGCAGAAACGGAGAATGAAATGGAAACGATCTTAAAAACTGTCGATCTGACCAAGAAATACGATAACAGAACCGTAGTGGATAACCTGAATATAGAGATAAAAAAGGGTGAGATATTCGGACTTCTGGGACCCAACGGTGCCGGAAAGAGTACCACAATGAATATGATCTGCAACCTGATCAAACCGGATTTCGGAAGCGTCGAGTTTATGGGGATGGACTTCAGGAAAAATAAGAATAAGCTCAGCGACAAGCTGGGATATATCCCTCAGCATCTTGCAATACACGGTAATCTGAAAGCCTGGGAAAATGTGGAGCTTTTTACTTCCCTTTACGGAATAAAGGGAGCGGAGCTTAAGTCCAGGATAACCGAGTCATTGGAATATGTGGGCCTTTCCGAGAGAAGAAATGATTACGCAAAGAACTTCTCCGGAGGAATGAAAAGAAGACTGAATATTGCCTGCGCCATAGGACATCACCCCGAACTTATCATATTCGATGAGCCTACGGTTGGAATCGATCCACAGTCCAGGAATTTCATACTGGAGAAGATAAGAGAATCCAATAAAAACGGAGCAACGGTCATCTATACCAGCCACTACATGGAAGAGGTTGAGGCTATTTGTACCAGAATCGCCATTATGGATAACGGCAAAGTGATCGCAAGCGGAACAAGTGAGGAACTTAAAAAGCTGGTTTCGGATGATACCAATTCCATCACTTTGGAGGAAGTATTCCTGACTCTTACCGGAAAGAAACTGAGGGATATGTAATGATCAGATATTTGATTAAAAACAATTTCAAGATCATGTTCAGGAACGGGATCAACCTGATCATCTATATAATCGGACCCGTCATAATCTCCGCGGTACTTGCAAGTGCGTTCTCAGCATTGTTTGAAAGCTATGAAAGCGTCGGGGATTTTAAAGCCGGATACAGCATTGAAGAAGACAGCGAACTTATTCCTTATATCGATATCCTCAAAGATATCGGAGAAGAAAACGGAGTGTACTTTACCGAATATGAACACGGAACCGCGGAAGAGAGTATAAGGGAACATGATCTGGGCGGATTCGTGGAGTTCGGTAAGGATTCTTATACAGTTTATAAATCCGGAGATGCCAAATCCGAAGGCGCAATCCTTAATTATCTTATGAGTACGTTCTTTACCGCCATGATAAGCGGCGACGTTGAGAATATCGAGATTCACATTGAGCATCCGGATTATGCTCCCCCCATCGATTCGACTGATTATTACGGAATCATCTACATTGTGTATTTCGGATGGCTGGCCATCGTGTGTGCCGCGGGACTTTTGTCCAATGAGCAAAAGCACAGGATACCGGAAAGACTTCATGTCTCGAATCTGTCCGCATTTCAGATCTATATGTCGAGACTGATCCCCCTTGTATGTTCCGTTGCCTTGTCTTTGGGTATAGCGGCTGTGCTTAACTCTGTTCTTCTCGGAGTGCATTGGGGAAACATATTGCTGTCATCGATCATAGTTCTGGTTCTCATAATCGCAGCTTCGTCATTCGGACTTATGCTTTATGAATTTACGGGAAGCATGGTTTCCACCATATTCATAGCCTTTGCACTGATCTGGTCCATGGGATTTATAGGCGGAACCTTTGAGTCATATATCATGTCTTCACTGCCTGATGGTTTGAAACATCTTATGCCCATATATCATGCAAACAGGTCCTTGGTTGAACTTTCGAGTATGGGAAAGAGTGACTACGTGATAAGTGCCATTGTAATACCTGCGGTTATAGCTTTGGTCTGCTCCGGGCTTGCGGTAGGAACTGCCGGTATCAAGAGGAGAGTAAGGTAATGATCAGCATAATAAAATCAACTCTTAAACTGTTGTTCAGAAATGTAGTCTTCTGGATATTCCTGATTGCCACACCTTTGTTATCCCTGGTTATGCTGAGAATTCAGGCTGATAATATCGGTTCATATGATTCGGCGGATCTGGAAGAGATAATTGAAATAGATAATGCGGATGACAGGGCCGGATATTTCGGGGGCAATGGCAAGTATGTGGTCAAGGTTTATGATGCCTCTTGCAGTGAACTTTCCGAGTATATGCTTAACTGCCTGGAACAGAGTGGCATGATCACGGCGGTAAGGACAAAGGTTCCGGAAATGACGGGAGATGAAGCTAAAGATCATGCGGACTTTGACGGATATAATGACTTCGTCGGTGCGGATCTTTATCTTGATAAGAACTTCGACGAATATGTTTTAAACGGTGATCCGGATAAGGCACTTACCGTATATATCCTTTCCGATGATGAGAGAATAGAGATCCTTGAAAATGAAATAAAGATGTTCATGGGACAGGTATCGAATGCTCTGCTTATGGGAAATGAAGAAAATGTAACAGAGACTCTGGATGCTATGAGGGATCTTCTTCCGGAAAAAGAAATCGTTCTTATTGGTTCTGCGGGCGGCAGGGAACTTACCAATAAACAGCTGGATCAGAAGGCCCTTGTGGGGTATGCGTTTGCTTTTCTTACTCTGGGATTCGTATTCGGTGGTGTGCTTATCGCATACTCGGTTATCCGCGAAAGAAAGGATATGGTCCTTACAAGAGTAAAACTCACACGCCTTACGGATACCCGGTATTTTGCGGCCAAGTTTATCTGCGGAGGAATCGTATCCTTTATGTTTGCGGCAGTGACAAGCCTGATCACACTGACCATAGATAACGGCAAACTTGGCATGAGCCGAGTGGGATTCTTCTCCATGATCTTCGGACTCGGTTTGATATTCTGTTCACTCAGCCTTATGCTTGGGATTTTATTCGATGATGTAATGAGTGCCACGGTATCCGCATTTATCCTGTGGACACTTTCATCACTTTTGTCGGGATTATATTTCTCTCTTGATGCTGCGGGAGATGCCATCAAAACCATGTCATATCTTATGCCTTCTAAGTGGTTTCTTGATGCTACGGAAATGCTGATGCTTGGGGACAATAAAGTGTATTTTATGATATTATGTGTAACGATAGCATATCTTATCGTCACTTTGGGTTTGGGCAGTATCGGAATTAAAATCAGAAATCATGAGTGAGAATATAAGAGAAAAAAATTTCTTACTGATAAAACTGACACTTCTTATTGTGTTCAGTGTATACGGAATTATGAATGCGGTTCACGAGACAGGGGTATCTGTAAAGATACTCCTTCTCGTTTCGTTATATATAGGATGTCTTGCTTCCAAAGAATTCCTGAAAGGATCGAAGAAAGTTATATGCCTGATCGCATCCTGTATCATCGTAGCCTTACTCGTATACATGGGAGGAAGATATTTTGTTCCTTTCGGATTCCTCAGCATTTATGAGCTTCTTTCTCTTTTCCGGGGTATAGATCACAGGTTTTATTTTGTCCCGCTTATCGGGACAGTAATAGATACGCCAATCGGATTTCTGACACTGTTTGTGATAGTGTTCATGATGGCAACTCTGTATATCCAGCAAAACTACGTTATCAGAGAACTGATCAAACGAAACCAAAGTGATCTTGAGACGGAACAGAATCTCAAGAAGGAAATGCAGTATCAGGAATACAGCGCCAAGGCAGAGCTGAATAAAAGCATGCTTAATGCACAGAACAAGATTCTTGAAGACAGGGCGGAGCTTTCACAGACACTGCATGACAGGCTGGGCCACAATATCAACGGATCCATATATCAGCTTGAGGGAGTCAAAGTCCTGATGGATAAAGATCCCGAAAAGGCCAAGACCATGGTTCAGGCCGTTATAGATCAACTCAGAACGGGAATGGATGAGATCCGTGCAATTCTCCGTAAGGAACGTCCCGAGAAAAGAAAGATTGCAATGCTTCATCTGTATGAGCTTTGCGAAGATTGCAACAATAAGGGAGTTGAAGCTGACCTGACTACGGAAGGTGATACTTCACAGGTGCCGGATAACCTCTGGGAGGTAATCCTGGATAATGCATATGAAGCGGTGTCCAACTCCATGAAATATGCAAAGTGCAAGCATATAAATATAGTCATCGTGGTTATGAATAAGATGGTCAGATGTACGATAGAAGATGATGGCATAGGATGCTCCAAGGTGGTTGACGGAATGGGAATATCCGGAATGCGTCAGAGAGCAAGAAGCGTGAACGGTATGATCAGCTTTGAAACGGAAGCCGGATTTAAGGTTACGATGCTGCTTCCTATAGGGGAATGAGTATATGGATAAGATCAAAGTTATAATCGCAGATGACAGTGACTTTGTCAGAGACGGAATGAAGATCATCCTCGATGTGGACGATGAATTTGAGGTAATAGGAACTGCGGGAACGGGCAGGGAAGCCGTAGAACTTGCCAGAAAAAACGCACCGGATGTATTTCTCATGGATATACAGATGCCCGAGATGGACGGCATAGAAGCCACCAAGATCATTGTGGAAGAGGGACTTGGAAAGGTTCTGATCCTCACAACTTTTGATGACGATGATCTGGTAAGAAAGGCACTTAAGAACGGAGCAAAAGGATATCTGATCAAGAATCATACCCCCGAGCATCTTAAGCAGATGATCAAATCAGTATATAACGGACTCGGAGTTATGGAAGAGAACGTATTGGAATCTCTTGCTTCCTCATCAGGAAGTGCAACTGAAAACGCAGGCGGAGCATCGGAAGCTTTTGATGCATCGGATTATTCTACCCGTGAACTGGAAATCATAAAGGCTGTAGCCGACGGCCTTTCCAATAAAGAAATAGCGGAAAGGCTCTTCATTTCCGAAGGTACCGTTAAGAATTATATATCGGGCATTCTGAATAAAGAAGGACTGACCCACAGGACAGCCCTTGCCGTGTATTATTTAACGGGAAGAAAATAAAACGAAAACAGAGGCTTTTTCATGGCTGTGTACAACTTGAGCTTTGGTTCATAGAATGCTAAAATTAGCTTTGATTGGAGGTTCAAAAATGGCAGATACAATCACACTTACAATAGGAAGACAAAAGAATATCGCACTGATCGCTCATGACGGAAAAAAGGCTGAGCTGATACAGTGGTGTAAGGACAATGCGGAGACTCTTAAGAAGCATTTTCTGTGCGGAACTGGAACCACCGCACGTATGATCACCGATGCCACGGATCTTCCCGTAAGAGGTTATAATTCCGGACCTTTGGGCGGAGACCAGCAGATCGGAGCCAAGATAGTAGAGGGTAAGATCGACTTCGTAATCTTTTTCTCGGATCCTCTTACTGCAGCTCCTCATGATCCCGATGTAAAGGCTCTTATGAGAATCGCTCAGGTTTATGACATTCCTTTTGCCAACAATAAAGCGACTGCGGATTTCCTGATCCATTCATCATACATGGATGAAGAATACGATCACGATGTTATAAACTTCCAGCAAAATATCGCAAACAGAGCCCAGACTCTTCGCTGATATATTGACAGAATTACCTGTTTACGATTAGACTATATTCAATTTAATAATATTATCTTCAGGGCAGGGTGTGATTCCCTACCGGCGGTAAAGCCCGCGAGCCGTAAGGCATGATCCGGTGAGATTCCGGGGCCGACAGTATAGTCTGGATGAAAGAAGATTTGTTGCTTTTTGCATGTCTGCCCCGGGTGTATTATGCCCGGGGTTTTATTTTCCGAAGGGGAGGACTATGCATTAAGTCTGTACAGATGTCTTGAAAGATATTTTCAAGGCATCTTTTTTATTGGAGGAAATCATGAACGATGAAGCATATATGAGAAGGGCGCTTGAACTCGCCGAGAAGGGAAGGGGTTGGACCAATCCCAACCCAATGGTGGGAGCGGTTATCGTAAAAGAAGGACGGATCATCGGCGAAGGTTATCACGAAAGATTCGGAGAACTGCACGCTGAGAGAAATGCTCTTAAAAACTGCACCGAAGACCCGAAAGGAGCAACCGTCTATGTGACGCTTGAACCTTGTTGTCATCACGGAAAAACACCGCCGTGCACCGATGCATTAATTGAAAGTAAGATCGGGAAAGTTGTTGTTGGCATGTCGGATGTTAATCCTATTGTTGCAGGGAACGGAGTGAAGATCCTGGAAGAACACGGCATCGAAGTTGTGACGGGAGTGCTGGAAGAAGAATGCCGGAGACTGAACAGGATCTTCATTAAATACATGACGCAAAAACTTCCGTATGTGGTTATGAAATACGGAATGACCATGGACGGTAAGATAGCCACAGTAAGCGGTCTGTCAAAGTGGATAACCGGTGAATCTTCAAGGGAAAATGTTCATAGAACAAGACATGCACTTATGGGAATTATGGTCGGAGTCGGAACTGTCATCGCTGATGATCCCATGCTTGATTGCAGACTGCCGGAAGGATGGAAGAATCCGGTAAGGATCATATGTGACAGCAATCTCAGAACTCCCATGGATTCTAAGATTGTTAAAACTGCATCGGATATCTGGACAATTATTGCAACGGTATCGGGTGACGCATCAAGGATAAAAGAATACGAAAGCAGAGGCTGTGAAGTAGTAAGAACTTCTGAGAACCGTGGAAAAACAAATCTCAAAGAACTGATGAGTGTCCTCGGAGAAAAAGGAATCGACAGTATCTTGCTTGAAGGCGGAGCACAGCTTAACTTCAATGCGCTGGAAGCAAGGATTGTAGATGAAATTCACACATACATTGCTCCCAAGATGTTTGGCGGAGATGCGAAGACCCCGGTTGGAGGAGCAGGGATAGAAAACATAGATGATGCGGTAATCCTAAGACCTGTTAATATCACGAAGTTTGATGATGACATCTTTATAAAAAGTGAGGTGAAGTATCTTGTTCACGGGAATAGTTGAAGAACTCGGTAAAGTCAAAAGCCTGAAGCGGACGAGTGCCGAGAGCAGACTGGTAATCTCTGCATCTGTGATCATGACGGATATGCATATCGGTGACAGCATCGCAGTTAACGGAGTGTGTCTTACGGTTATTTCTTTCACAGATAAAGAGTTCACGGTTGATGTCATGAACGAGACTTTTATGAGGTCGAGTCTGGGAAATCTGCGGATAGGAGATGAAGTGAATCTTGAAAGGGCGATGGCTGCAAACGGAAGATTCGGAGGTCATATCGTCAGCGGACATATCGACGGAACCGGAAGGATCAAGGCCTGTTTTGATGACGGGAATGCCAAATGGTATGAGATCACTGCAGCTTCGGAACTCCTTGAAGGAATCGTAATGAAAGGTTCTGTTGCCATAGACGGGATCAGTCTTACGGTTGCAAAAGTTACTCCCTTGAGCTTTGCGGTTTCTGTCATTCCCCACACCCTTGATGCGACGGTACTTCGAAATAAAAGGGCAGGAGATCTTGTAAATATCGAAACCGATGTGATCGGTAAATATATTAAACGGTTTGTAACGGAAGGAAAGGAGAGTGAGAGCATATATGAGAAGATCGGTAGAGGAAGCTATTGAAGAATTAAAAAAAGGAAAACTGATCCTGGTGGTTGATGATGAGGATCGTGAGAATGAAGGCGATCTTATCTGTGCTGCGGAATATGCCACAACCGAGAATGTAAACTTCATGGCTGCCAAAGCAAGAGGACTTATATGCATGCCCATGAGCGGTGAGGTTGCCGACAGGCTTAAGTTATATCCCATGGTGCAGGTTAATACTGATAACCATGAGACTGCATTTACCGTATCGGTGGATCATAGAGATACAACAACGGGAATCTCAGCCGCGGAGCGAGGCATGACTGCCAGGATGATCATTAGTGAGGGATCATCTGCTGAAGATTTCAGAAGGCCGGGGCACATGTTTCCTCTTATCGCAAGAGAAGGGGGAGTTCTTGTAAGAGGCGGACATACGGAAGCTACGGTGGACCTATTAAAACTTGCAGGTCTTAGAGAATGCGGTCTTTGCTGCGAGATCATGGCGGATGACGGAAGCATGATGCGCAGGAAAGAACTTGAGAAGTTTGCTGAAGAGTACGGCCTCGTAATGATCTCAATCGCTGACATCAAAGAGTACCGCAAGGTATTCGACACCATAGTGGAATGTGCATCCGTGGCAAAGATGCCTACCAAGTACGGTGAATTCATGGCTCACTGTTATGTTAATAAGATCACCGGTGAACATCATGTGGCACTTGTTAAGGGAGATATCGGTGACGGTGAAGATGTGCTTTGCAGAGTTCATTCCGAATGCCTGACGGGAGATGTGTTCGGATCCATGAGATGCGATTGCGGACAGCAGCTTGAAACTGCTCTTAAGATGATCGAAAAGGAGGGCCGCGGGATACTTCTGTACATGAGACAGGAAGGAAGAGGAATAGGACTCGTAAACAAGCTAAAAGCGTACAAGCTTCAGGAAGAAGGAATGGATACACTCGAAGCAAATATCGCTTTGGGATTTCCGGGAGATATGCGTGAGTACTATGTGGGAGCACAGATCTTAAGAGAGATAGGAGTTAAATCTTTGAATCTGTTGACCAATAATCCCGATAAAGTCTATCAGCTTAAAGACTACGGAATATCTATTCGAAAAAGAGTACCGATAGAGATCGAAGCCAATATGTACGATCTTTTTTACCTGCAGACAAAGAGAGCAAGAATGGGCCACCTGTTGAAAGTGTAATGTATTGAAAGGAGATAATATGAATACATTTGAAGGAAAGTTGGTAGCAGAAGGAATTAAAGTGGGAATCGTTGCAGCGAGGTTTAATGAATTCATTACATCAAAACTTCTCGGCGGTGCCATCGATGCACTTACAAGAGAGAATGTTAAAGAAGATGATGTGGATATAGCCTGGGTACCCGGCGCATTTGAGATTCCCCTTGTTGCATCCAGAATGGCAAAGAGCGGAAAGTACGATGCCATTATCTGTCTCGGCGCCGTAATAAGAGGTTCGACTTCACACTATGATTATGTATGTGCCGAAGTTTCCAAAGGAATCGCACAGGTAAGCTTGAACGAAGGCATTCCCGTAATGTTCGGAGTTCTCACCACGGATACCATAGAACAGGCTATTGAAAGAGCCGGAACCAAGGCTGGCAATAAAGGCTTCGAGTGCGGCCAGGGAGCCATTGAGATGGTGAATCTTTTAAAGCAGATTTAAGATGACAGTGGGGACGCTTTCATCCCATTAGCTTAGATATTACTTCCGAGCCATATTCTGGCTATGAGATCTATGAAGAATAAAACGGCGATTATTATGAATCCTATGTTGTGAGGTTTTGATTTTCTGAATTTGTTCTGAAGCTTTTTGATGGCGGGATGTATCAGACAAAGTGCAACCCAGATGAGAAGTCCGAACATCAGTGAAGGGACAAGTGCGATCCTTCCGTCAAAGTTCAAAAACTCAGCGTGATAATCCCACATGGGATCCATTCCCGCAGCCTCTATGATGTAACTTGCTATGAGTTCCGCGGTTGCTGCAACAACGCCGCCGACTATAAATACCAGTAACGGTTTCTTCACCCTCAGGAGTTTGAACACTCCCAGTATGATGAAAAAGCCTATTCCGTATATGGGGAGCCACGGACCGAAGAGAAATCCTCTGTTGATAAATCCTCTGCGGTGATATATAAGGCAGCACCATATGGATTCATATACCCAGCCGAAGAAACAGTAGGTAAGGAAGCATTCCATATTGTCCCTGAACAGATTCCAGTATTTTGATTTCTTATCGATGGTTTCCATATATATATTCCTTGTATGGGATTGGTTATTACACATATGGAATTATAACAGAATGAAAATGCCTTCGGAACAGCCCGAAGGTATTTTTTACATTAAAACTGACAAATAATTACATATGAACGGGATACGGGAATTGCGATGCTATCATAAGCTCACAAGGCCGGCTCGAGAGAAAGCGCTGAACAGGTTAACCGACCAATAATTTTATAAGGAGGAAAAAACTATGCTGTTTAATCTTAATAGTGCAGCTACCGGATGCTATCCCACTGATTAATTATACGAATAGGAGAAAGACATGTATGTCTTTGCTTGAAATTAAGAATCTGAAAAAGAAATACGGTGATTTCGAAGCACTGAAAGGGCTGAATTTCTCAGTGAATGCAGGAGAGATCGTGGCTCTGCTGGGTAAAAACGGTGCAGGAAAAACAACCCTGCTCAATTGCATTGCCGGAAACATATTTCCGACAAGCGGTGATATTTTGTATAAGGGAGAGACTTTGTTAAAAGAGGAATGTCGTCTGAATGAATTCGGAATTTTGATCGAGCCTTCTTTTATACCATATTTAAATGCACATGATAACCTTGATATTCTTCTTAAAACTTCCGGAATAGATGACGGAGGAGAAGATATAGATGAACTGCTTACTGAAGTAGGTCTTAAAAATAAAACAAGAGAAAAAACCAGAGCCTATTCATTCGGAATGAAGCAGCGTCTCGGATTGGCACAGGCTTTGTTGAGTAAACCGCAGTTTTTGATACTTGATGAGCCTTTTGTAGGTTTGGATCCAATCGGAAAAGAAATATTCAAAGATATTATCATCAAAAAAGCGAGGGAGGAAAAGGTAGGAATACTATTTTCCAGCCATGATCTTGAGGATGTTGAAGAAATCTGTGACCGTATTGTTCTCATTGACAGTGGAGAGAAGAAATTCGACGGTGTGATGGAATATACCAAGACATATGTTGCAGAGTATATATCGCCTGATGATGAGAAGAAAACGGAAAAACTGGAAACCGAGGATCGGGATGAATTTATCGAGGTGCTTCTGACTTTGAAATCCTCCGATTTAAAGATCATCAATCTGGATATCCAAAGATCATCATTATATGACTTATTTAAGGATGGCTGATTATGAAAATATCTATGTGGCAAATAATTAAAATAGAATTGATGAAGTTTCTGAGACGTCGCGACATATTTGCTGTATTTGCGATTGTGGCGATGACATTTATATATGCAGTTGGAATGCGCGATGAGAGTTTTAAAGGAACAGAGAATCAAAATGCACTGCTTTGGCTGGTGGTTCAGCTTCTCACATCGACGGTTCTGTTCATAGGACCTGTTGTATGCTCATTTATAGGAACCCAGATGCTTTCAAGTGAGATCGATAACGGGAGTATCTCCCTTTTCACTGTCAGGGTAAGAAACAGGAAAAAATTGTATCTGGCTAAAAGTATTTCACTGATCATAATCTCAGTAATATTTTTCATGTTTACGGTACTTGTGCTGCTTGGAGTATATGCGTGGATCGTATCCAGCGGCAGTAAGTTCGTATCGGGTACTCTTACCGGTAATAATGTGGGAGCACTTCTTGGAATGGCTCTGATGGTATTTTTGTTTACATACTTTCTGATGCCGCAGTTTGCATTGTTTGTCGGAATAAAACTAAAACCCCTTATGGCAATAGTTGCGGCTTTTGCACTTACTGTCGTATGTAATCATGTGCTCACATATACATTCATCAAATACATAAATCCGATGAGCTATATTTACACGCTTGCATATGATGTACTTGAAACAACTGACGTGGTAACCATGGCACCGGGATTCGTATTTAAAACGGTAGTGGGGCAGGTGTTTGTGTCAATAATGTATTTTGTGATTCTTACAATAAAAGGCATGAAGGATTTTGACAGAAAAGAATTTTGATGATGAAGAATAAAGTAAAAAATGCATCTGCTTTTGCGGGAATTACTTTTCTGGGAGTGTTCACGGTACTGGTGTGCGGACTAGCCTTCAGCAAGCTATTTTCTCTGGCAAGCTTTTCACGTTCCGGAATGATCGGCGTTCTGGTGACATGGATGAGTATGTTACCGGGGTTATGCTATTTGTAAATGTACTTCTCCAAAATCTCGGAGTTGCCTTTACGGAAGAATTCTTTACCAAGGGAGTGCTGTTTTATGTCGGAAGACGGATAACGGATTGGAAGGTAATTGTGATCATCCTGTGCGCCGCAGTCTTCGCATTTGTGTTTCATTCGAGTGATTCGTTCTATGTGAATCTGACATACAGATTTCCCATGGGAATAATTCTGGGCTTGATCTATTCGAGATCCGAAACCATCTGGTTGCCCGTCACTTTTCATTTAGCCAATAATCTTATTGCAACATCTGTTTTTAATTGAGCTGAAGATATGAAGAAAGCTTTTCGTTTATTAATCACATTAATATCCATGCTGATATACAACTTATCGGTAATCATTTTTTCATGGTGCTTTAAACTTATTACCGACAGTCTTATAGAGAAAGAATATACCGCATTCGGCCGGTATATTCTTTTGTCTGTTTTTGTGGTGATGGTGCAGGCTGCAGGACACTACATATATATAAAAGGAAAAACCGGATACATTAAGAATGAATTGATGAGAATCAAATCGGGATTTATCGAAAGTATATTTAATTATGATGTGAGTGATTTTATGAATCGTGATAAGAGTGAGTATCAGTCATTTCTGTTTCATGACATGAATATTTACGAGCAGAAGATATTGTCCGGCAGATTTGAACTGGCGGAAAAACTGGTATTAATGATCTTGTCCACGATAGCAATAATGATGATCAACATTGATTTTGTGGTTCTGGTATTATTGCTGGCAGTTGTTTCGGTTATTATCCCGCTGCTGTTCGGTATGACGGTAAAGAAATTAAATACACTCCTCAGCAGAACCAATTCAAGAGCTATGGATAAGTTTGATGAGATGCTTGACGGCTTTATCACACTCAGAACATTTTCCGCGGAAGCAAAAGGCATTGGTGAAAGCAAGGAAGCTGTCGAAGAAAACGAAAATGCCAAAATGAAGTACTCCCTTGTGATGGCAGTGTTTCAGTCTGCACTAATATTGGTGACTACCGTTTTTACTCTGATGATCTTTATATGGGGCGGACAGTCTGTTATCAGAGAAGTGATAACGGTCGGAGAACTTATTGCTATTATCCAGCTTCTGTTTAATGTGGAAGGTCCGCTTATGGGGGTTATGACAGCTCTCGGGAATATTAGGGCGGCAAAGCCTATAGCGGATAAATATGAAGAATTTGTACAAACGATAAGAACTGACGGTGATGCGGATTTTTCGCTGGAAAAGAATATTTCGGTCAACCATTTGTATTTCGGATATTCGGAAGGCAAAGAGCCGGTACTTGAGGATATAAACTGCGAATTTGAAAAAGGCAAGAAATACGCCATAGTCGGTGAAAACGGAAGCGGAAAGAGTACGCTTCTTAAAGTACTGGCCGGAGTAAATGATATACACAGCTATAAAGGTGAAATAAACATCGACGGAATAGAACGGAAGAGGATAAAAGATACAGGGTTTTGGAAGAATGTTTCCTATCTTCCCCAGCAGGTTTTTCTGTTTAAGGATACAATCACCGATAATGTTTTTATGACGGGAAAAAATGAGTCAGATGAGGATTATCTTGAATTGGCAAATTCATTGGATACTCTCAAACTGATAAAAGAAGACAGTGAAAACAAAACCGATGAACTGTCCGGCGGTGAGAGACAAAGAATAGCTTTTTTGAGGGAAATGCTTAAGGATGCATCCGTTCTTATGGCAGATGAACCGGATTCAGCTCTGGATGTTGAAACCGGAAGTAGGATAAGAGACATTATGCTGGGCTGTGACAAGACCTGTATTGTGGTTACACATAGAATCGGGGAGTGCCTTTCCGGCTTTGATGAGATCCTTGTGATGGCCGGTGGAAAGATAGTTGAATCCGGAACCTATGAGAGCCTGATGAGGGCAAAAGGATTTTTCTATGACATATCCTTAAGGGAAAAAAATAAATATTCTGATAGTGAGGGGGAACCGGGCATGATATAATCAAAAGCTGAGGGGATTTGCTGGATCATATGGAGTGATTGTGGTATGAGAATTGCCATTTGTGATGACAGTAAAGAGAACCTGGCTCTCCTCGAGGATGTAGTAGACGGCTTAAAGCTCAGAGAAACAGAAGTTGAATGTTTTGAGAATGGCGAAAGTCTGCTGCGTTATATTACTGACAGTAAAGATAATTTCTATCAGATCTATTTATTGGACATAGAAATGCCCGGAATCAACGGGCTCGATACGGCCAAACAGATAAGAGAGATAGATAAAAGGGCTATCATCATATTTGTTACCGCATATTCGGATTATGTGTTCAGTTCATTTGAAGTTCAACCCTTCCGCTTTATTATCAAACCCATTGACCGTGAAAAACTTGAGAATGTAATTCATGCAGCGGTGAATTATATATATACCAGTAAGAGGTATATATTTATTTCCGTTGACAAAGCCAAGATACAGCTTTGTTGTGAGGACATTATGTATTTCGAGGGAGACAAACGTAAAGTAAATGTTTATCTTCCGGAGGAGACGTATTCTTTTTATTCCAAAATGTCCGATATTGAGAAGATGGTGGACAACAGCTGGTTTGTGCGAATCCATGTTTCCTTCATAGTGAACATGGATTATGTGAAGGCTATCTATACGGATGAAATAGTACTGAACAACGGCGTGCATTTGCCGGTGAGCAGAAAGTATCAGAAAAGCGTAAAGCTGGAGCATATGAGATATCTTAAGTGGAGAATGGGACTATGATCTCTTTGCTTATCAATTTATTTGATGTAGTAGTAATACTGCATTATTTCGGCAGACTGTTGGAAACCGGCAAGAAAAGAAATATTTTCATCATTGCTTCGGTTGTGATATTCGCCTGTCTGTTTACTTTGTTCATAGAACCGGAATTGCCTTATTGCAATCTGGTTTCTCTTTCCGTGTGGACCTGCATATATCTCCCTGCATATAAGGGAGAACGGAAAAATAAATTCGTGTATGCAGCGCTTCTTCTTGTGTTGGCAGGATTTGCACAAACTCTGATGTATCTGCTTAATTACTACAAATCCAACGCGGTATATTCGTTTTTTATTCCGCATCTTGTTTTCTACATTACTCTGGAAATCGTTGCAAGATATCAGACCATTAAGGGAAAGAGCATAGATATCAGGCTTCTTTTGATCCTTATATCCGTTCCTTTGATCAGCTTTATTTCCATGCCATGCATGGTCATGATAAGCGAGCAGATGTATGAAATCTCTCTTCAGAAGGAAATGAAACTGCTTCTCCCCATAGCTATTCTTATTCTGTATATGAATATCGTGGTGTTCTATTTGTACGATATTATAAGTTCTTCTTATGAGACTAAAAAACAGAAAGAGGAATATGAAAAGCTTATAGTATGGCAGCGCCAGTATTATGAAACTCTTTCAGAAAACCGGAATGTAATAAGAAAGATCAAGCATGATATGAAGAATAATCTGCAGGTGGTTTCAAGCATGATCGATGATATGGAGTATGAGAAAGCTAAGGGATATCTTGGTGAGTTGTTGAACGAACAGTCTAGAGTAAACAGGCTTGTGTCTACGGGAAATGATGCCATAGATACGGTTTTGAACATAAAGTTTTCTTTGGCCGAACAGCTGGGAATCGAAGTAAAGAAGGATATCAACATCCCTTCCATGATTCCCATATCATACCATGACAGTATCAAGATCTTCGGAAATCTCCTGGATAATTCCATCAATGCACTGAGGAACGATAAAATCGAAGACAGAGTGATCAAATGGTTTATGTTCTATAACGCAAATGCACTTGTGATTCAGGTATCGAATCCTTACATTGGTAAGCCGGTTAAATATAATAACGATTCATTCTGGCACGGTCTCGGACTGGATATAGTAAAGGCTACCGTTGAAAAATACAACGGAACATTCGACGTGTCGGATGACGGATCTGTTTTTACGGTGAATATATTGCTATACATTGATAATTACATCGAAAGCAACAAATAATTACAGCATCGAAAATTCACCTTATTGTATGTGATAGTATAAAATTCGGAACCTGAGAGTAATAAGTAAATTAATAAGGTGACAACGGGGACGCTACTGTTTTGTCATCAAGCGACAATTATCACTTGATGACAAAACAGTAGCGTCCCCGTTGTCATCTTGACATATATTCGCCTTGGTGTTAAATTTTGTTTATGAATGAATATTCGTTCAGTTAAAAAGGAGGGCCGAATATGCCCAAAACAGAAGAACAATGCAAACAGATGCGTGAAGATATGAGAGCCAGAATCCTCAGGGAGTCGGCTATCTATTTTGCCAAGAACGGATTCGGAAATACCAAGATCGGAGACCTTGCCAAATACATCGGTATCGGGCAGGGAACCATGTATATGTATTTCAAATCCAAGGAAGAACTCTTTGAAGAGATAAGAAAGACTGCGGACAACAAGGAAGAACTGAAGAAGATGAAGCTTCTTGTAAAACTTCCAATACCCGCAAAACTCAAGATTGATAAGATCTCAGAGGAAATGGAAAAGCAGCTGCGGACCAATGAGGATTACTCGGTAAAGATCACCATATTTTCACAGCTGATGCTGGAGCAGCATAAGGACTTTTCATCAAATGAGTTTTATAAAGAGCTGGTAAAAGTTATCAAACAGGGACAGAAAGAAGGGACCGTGGTAGCCGGAGATTCCATGTACCTTGCGGATCTTTACTGGGGAAACATATATCTCTATGCACTTAAGAAGGTCTTTCTGAAAGACTCGAAAACCGTTACCAAAGAAACCTTATCTAGACTTCTGGAGGCATAAGATGCGCAGAGTTGCCATAGTGACCGGATCGACGGGCGGAATAGGAAGGGAGTTCGTTCGCCGGATATCCGAAGATGAAGATATAGACGAGATATGGGCTGTCGGAAGAAATAAGGAAAAGCTTGATAAGCTTGCATCCGAATATCCCAAGGTAGTTCCCGTTGAAGCAGATCTGACCAAAGGCATAGGTGAGATATCCGGGAAGCTTAAGAGTGAGAATCCCGAGGTAAAAATTCTTGTAAATAATGCCGGAGTAGGATATCTGGGGTATTTCGAGGATATGGAACAGGATAAGATAGAGAGCCTTTGTACGCTGAATTGTACCGTGCCTGCGTTACTAGTTTCCGAAAGCCTTCCTTATATGAAGGAAGGAGACGGAATCATAAACATTTCATCATCGTCTTCTTTTCAACCGAATCCTTATCTGACGATGTATTCCGCAAGTAAGGTATTTGTAAAGAATTTTTCGAGAGCTCTCGGAGTGGAACTTAAAAAGCGCGGGATAAAGGTTACATGCTCCTGCCCCGGATGGGTGTATACGGGAATGCTTCCCAAGGAAAAAAACGGAAAGAAGATTCACTATACGGGAATGATAAGTGCCGAGAAGGTTGTAAGCAAAGCACTTGCAGATCTACGAAGAGGCAGAGAACTTTCCCTTCCTTCATTTTTCGCTAAATATTTCAGGCTTTATTCCAAATACATGCCTACAAAACTTGTTATGGGACAGTGGGCATGGATAATGAGGAAATATGTATGAGCAAGAGAAAATATCTGTTTACGGAACGAGCACATCTCATGTGTCCCAATATGGGCTTTGCCATCGCGTTTACCGTAAAGAGTCCTTATGATGAAAACAGGATAAAAGAAACCGTAGGTGTTCTGTCCGAAGCACATCCATTCCTGAATTCAGTGATCGGATATGAGAAGGAGTCCAATGCATATTTTTATGATGTAACGGATTCTCCGAAGACTGAGCTGAATCTGACGGGCACGGAAATCTCCGGAATAGAAGCGCCTGAGATTATTTCCGAATACGACCGCATTATGG
>JAEEGL012978947.1_pt1 | contig 24874 bp, 21 predicted proteins | sample 9134231 | NCBI WGS metagenome assembly JAEEGL01 (sample SAMN16246548, study PRJNA631951) | gut metagenome | biome: gut microbiome; feature: rumen; material: fiber-attached | host: Bos | place: Iran: Karaj | collected 2018-10
AAGGCTCGTTGACTTTCTGCTCACAGAATATGGGTGCCCGCCGCCCGGACCGCATTAAAAAAGTTGTGTGGATTTCTCAGGGCTGCATTTTTATAATTGGAAACGCCCTGAGCCTGCCTATGCTTGCCTGCGGACGTTCTCTTATAGGCATCTTTTCCAAGAGCCCCGACGTTATAGAAATGGGCATGAGCCGCCTTGTAGTCATTTTTACCACCTACTGCCTCTGCGGCATGATGGACGGCATGGCCAACTGTATCCGTGGTATAGGGCACTCATTAACTCCAACAATTTCATCTTTAGTAGGCGCCTGCCTTTTCCGCATTATCTGGCTCTTTACCATTTTCCGGATTCCGCAGTTTCACACGCCGTTTATGATTTTCATCACATATCCAATAAGCTGGATATTAACCTATGTAGCAAATATCATCTGTTATAATATCTATATGAGAAAAATAAAAATATAAGCTTTTGATACAATTAAAAAAATGCGGAGCGTGTGGTTCTGGTTTTGCGGCGCTTTTGGCCCCCGTTTTGCGACCGGGAGTATTTTTGTTTTTCCTTATGATTTTATTGTTTTTCAATGACTTTTATCCTTTTTTTTGATATTATACCATCATGAACATGGAAGCATTTATTTTGGGCTGTGGTGGAATGATGCCCTTACCATATAGACATTTGACATCTGTTTTACTGCGAAGGGAAGGAAACCTGTTCCTTTTTGACTGTGGGGAGGGCACTCAGGTAAGTTTACGCAGACTCAACCTCAAATGGAAAAAAATTGATGCAATTTTTATTTCGCACACCCATGCAGATCATGTAACAGGGCTTCCGGGCATTCTTATGCTTACAGCACAGGTAGACAGGACAGAACCTCTTTACATATACGGACCTCCCAAAGTTAAAGAATATGTAGAAACAAGCCGCAAAGTGCTTGATATGTATATTAATTATCCCATTGTAGTTCAGGAAATTACAGCTCCATGTGTAGTTCACTCCGGCAAGGATTTTTATATCCGTGCATTCCCGCTTGAGCATACAAAAACCTGCGTTGGTTATACACTTGAAGAACTGGACCGTCCTGGAGAATTCAACCCGCAAAAGGCACAGGAGCTGGGAGTTCCATGCGGACCGCTTTGGGCACAGCTTCAGCAGGGCTTTGAAGTCAAGGCAGCAGACGGAGCAACTGTAAAACCGGAACAGGTGCTTGGACCAAAACGCAGCGGACGAAAATTCAGTTTTGTTACAGATACCTTATATAAACCAGCCATTGCAGATGAGGTTAGGGGATCTGACCTTCTGGTTTGTGAAGGAATGTTTGAAGAAGCACTTATTGATCAGGCAAAAGAAAAAAAACATATGACAGCAGGTCAGGCCGCAACAATTGCCCGCGATGCAAATGTCCGTCGTATGTGTATGATTCATTACAGCCCTCGTTATACAGATAAAGAATTAACAAAGCTTTTGGAAGAAGCTCAAAAAATCTGGCCGGCTGCAGAACTATCCCGAGACAGAATGCAGATTGATATTCCTTATATTGATTAAGGTCTTTGAATGATAGAAATCATAGATTTTTGCAAAGAATATAATTCTCATCTTAGTAGTTCCAAAAAGAAACAAGTATTTATCATAAAAAATATAAGCTTTACAGTTGAATCGGGTTGTATAACAGGAATTGTTGGTCCAAATGGTTCTGGGAAAACTACTCTTTTAAAAGCAATCTGCGGTTTTCATTATGCAACATCAGGAAAAATCTTTATAAGCGATAAAGAAAATAATAAATTTGATATAGAGGAACAATGCGAAAAAGCAATGGAGCTCTGCGGCTATGTACCAGAAGTTTCATGTCTTCCACCGGATTTAAAAGTTATAGACTTTTTACATTATGCAGCCGCCTGTCACAAGCTTGATCCACAGACTGCACAAAATCGGATAGAAAAGCTTTCTAAAGATTTTAGTCTGTCTGATTTTCTAAACAATAAGATAAAAATTCTATCAAAAGGGCAGCAGCAGAGAGTATCCTTTGCACAGGCTTTAATTCATGATCCTGCAAACCTTATTCTTGATGAACCAATCAGTGGACTTGATCCTTCACAAATCATAAGCTTTAGAAAATACATTTCTGACTTGAGTAAGAAAAAAGCGATTCTTATTTCTACTCATATTTTAAGTGAAGTGCCACAGTTATGTCAAAAGGCTTTTATAATGCATCAGGGACAGCTCTTCAAAGTAAACAATCTGCAGAATATTGAACAGGAATTTATAAGCCTTACAGAAAAACAAAAAACGGAAGGTAACAAATGACATTATTTTCTGCAATAATATTTTCAGTTTTTACCTCCGTAATGTTTTTTATAAAAGGACAGTTTTTTACAGGTTCCGGAACTACAGACCTTTTAACATATTTTTCTTCGGCACCATATATCTGCATTATTGTAATTCCTGCCTTATGCTATAAAAAATCAATTGCAATTTATAACGATTTTATTCCGGTAAAAAGAATAATTTTCCAGCTGAAATACTTTGCCAGAATCTTTTTGCAATATTCAATAATTATTGCAATGATGTTTCCGGTATGTATTCTGGTAAATCTGTTTGGTTCAATTGATGCAGGTCAGGTCTTTACCGGAATATTCTGCCTGCTGCTTTATGGAGCAGCAATAATATCACTCTGTCTTTTTATAAATGAATTATTACCAAACGGAATAGCAGCATTTGTAATAAGTGCTCTTCTTCTTGCAATATTCAATTCAATCCACGTTGTTCCGCTTTATTTTAATTTAAACAATTTTGCATCCTCTATCTGTAAAAACTTAAGCTTTGCCTGGCACTTTGATGCAGCCTCCAAAGGAATTATAGATACCCGTGATCTTATATGGCTCCTTTCTTGTACAGCTTTGTTTATATTCTCAAAATATCTTTGCATAGAAATTAAAAAAGGCCGCCGTTACAATAAAAATCAAAAGCTCTTTATCACAGGGCTTTTTCTTTTGTTTGCGTTAGTCATACTTAACAGTACACGCTGGTACAAGCGCTTTGACTTTTCCAAAAACAAATCCTATTCCGTAAGTGCATATACAAAAAAACTTACAGATACACTTGATGACAATTTAACAATTACATATTTCCGCTCTGGAACTCTTTCGCGCCTTTATCCGCAGATAAGAGATGTAACAGATTACGTAAATACTTATTCATCGCTAAGCAATAAAATCCGCTGTACCATCAAAGACCCTGATAAAGATACAGACATTCAGACAATGCTTCAAAGCTACGGAGTTACAACCCAACAGATTCAAAAAAGCGGTTCAACATCTACAGAGTTTATAAATGTTTACTCAAGCATTGTTTTAGAATACAAAGGAATGGTTCAGATAATTCCGTTTATCATGTCTTCGCAAACTCTGGAATACGATTTGAACATAAGACTTAGAAATCTTATCACAGGAAAAAATCTAGTCTTAAACATCATAGTCGGCAACGGCATGAATCTTAGCGATGACTACAGCTACATAATTCCTTGGCTCAACTCACAGGGAATTGCATCAAATCCGATTTATATTGATGATCCTTCCTTTGTACAAAATCTTGAACTTGCCTACGGACCACTGCTTGTAATAGGCGACAGCGAAATCAATATTGAGAATGCCATAGCTATTGAAAACTACATCCTCCAGCAAAAAGGAAATGCCATTTTTGCAGTAACTCCGTACAGCTGTTCCATCGAAGAAGACTGGAGTATTACCGAAAACCGCCGTACAAACATTGTAGAAATGCTCGAAAACTGGGGCGTTCAATTTACAGATACAATTGCAGCAGATATTTCGTGCTCAAGAATCACAATGTATTCAGATGATGACACTCAGGAAATTCTAAACTATCCTCAGTGGATTGATCTTTTGCCACAGCAATTCTGTCCGCTTGGCATGACAGAATTCTGGCCGGTTAGTTTAAATCTTTCTCAAAATGCAGTTCCTTATCTTATTACTTCTAATGCAGCCTGGACCTACAAAGCAGACCGTTCAAGTCCTTCCAGACTCATAGAAACAAATCCATTTTTTATTCAACAGGACTCTGCTAATCACGAAAAAGAAACTTTAATTATTGGTGCTCAAATTACCGGCGGGCTTTCGGGCTTATATAATCTTGCTGAGTGTGAAGATTCAAATATTATAGTTATTCCAGATCAGTATTTTTTAAATACACTTATGACAGGTTACATTGGCGGGGAATTCGGGGACTATAGAAATTTTGAATTCCTTGGAAACTGCTTTTTGAATCTTGCAGGCGAAACCGAACTTGCCAAGCTACAGTCCAAAATTACAAAAGATACAAGCCTTTACAAGATTAATGATATGACTCAGTTTGCAAAGCTTGCACTTTTAGTTTATATAATGATTTTTGTAGTATTACCACTTTTCCATACAGGAATTTTTATAGCAGGCAGAAGGTGGTTTAAATGAAAAACATCACTCCAAAAAAACTTGCAGTTCTTTATACCGCTGTATTTATTCTTCTGATTCTTTATATACTTTCATTTACTGTGTTTTCTTCTTCTGCTTCACAAAAGCGCATTCGGCAGCAGATCCAGCTTTTACACGAAGCAGATATTTCTTCAATTGACCAGATTGCCATTCAAAACAATTCTTCTTACATTCTTTTGACAAGAAAAAACAATATGTGGCTTGCTTCTGCAAATTTTGAATATGAAAATTTTCTTCCTGCAGATACAGAGGTTTTACAAAAGTTTTTTGTTAGTCTCATCTCACAGCATAATATGATTAAAGCCGGAAAAAAAGAAATTGAAAATATGACGGGTATAAATCAGCAGAATGCAGTTACAATCAGCCTTGTAAAAAACGGAGAATTATACCAGAACCTTTATTTTGGTGAATTGAACTTTTCTCAATCTGAACGATATTTTACAACAGATGAATTAAACTCCATTTTTCTTATAAATACAAGCTTTGATTCTTATCTTACAACTTCAAGTCAGTACTGGTGTGATCCATATTTAATTTCTGAACAACTTAAAAATTCAGTATTTCAGATGGGAGACATTCAAAGTCTTACTCTTACATATAACGAAGAAGACAAACCTCGTAATATAAAAAGAACACCTTCCTGGGAAAACTGGAATGCAGCCAGTCAAAAGCTGCTTGAATTAAGACACGGTGGTTTTGCTCCATTAGAAGAAATCTCTGTGATAGATGAACACTCTCTAATACCTGTTATGTCACTCGAATTCGAAATGGGAGACAAGTCTGTCATCAATCAGAATTTTTATTTATCACAAAGTGTAGAAAACGAATATCTTGTAAAAACTACATTCAGTTCTCCACGCAGTTCAGAAGACTTTACCTGTTACTCAAAGATAAGTCTATGGACCTATAATAAAATCAAAGAGATGATATTATAAACAAAATGAATTAACACACAATTCCATATGAGTCCGGTTTTTACATACAAAAAACGCAGAACTATATGAGCAAGGGCAGCATTAATGACGGCAAAGATTCCAAGATATCTGTGTGCTAAAGCAAAAGCAATACATGCAAAAACTTCACAAACAAAAAACAACACTTTTTCGAGTCTTTTATTTTGTCTTGGACCTGCTATATGCCTGATTGCATCTGCAAGATAAAACCGGTAAATTATTTCTTCATAAATTGCACCAGTTATAAAAGTCAAAAAACAATAAAAAAGTTCTTTAGCTCCACCTGGCATATTTACAATCTGAATAACACCGGTATTAAAATGAGATGCTATAAATTTAAGAATTAACGAAAAGAAAATAAGACAGCCAAGAGCCAGCAGAGAAGGGTAAAAGATTTTTTTCTTCTGACCGAATACCTTTTTATAAATAAAATAAAGAGCAAGGCAAAAAATGCTTATACAGATATTTCTTAATGGAAAAGCCCAGGTTTCAAATTGATTTATGGCAGCAGATGGGGAGGTTAAAACCGGTGGAATTAACAAAAAAATGACTATGAGCAGTAAAATTATCAGTTCGAAAATAAAGTTTTGTCGTCTCATTTTTGTACTCTTTTCTTTTTTCGTGTGTTATACTATTATAATATAATAAAGAGGGATTTGTGTACATTTTAGTAGGCATTATAATAGCAATATGTATTCTTCTTGCAGTTGCAGGTTTGTACTCTGCTTTTAAGCAGAGAATAGAATTCTATATAACCGGAATTGATTCAAAGTTTTCTATTTCGGATCTTAATCTTTTATGGAATGTTGCTCAGATGTGCGATCTGGACTATCCAAAAGCATTATTCTGGTCATTGCCGTCACTCACCAAATGTATGGCTCATATTACTTCGCAGGCTGCAGCAAACGGCACCGAAACAGATCCAAAAACTCAGGAATTAATTACAAAACTTTTTAATTACCGCACAAAGCTTCAGAATGATACAGATGATAAAAAGGGTCTTGATTCAACAATGTATCTGAACAAAGACCAGAAGCTCAGAATTATTCTGCCGGGTAAGGGTGTTTTTTCTTCAAAGATTCTGAACAACGGAAAAGAAATTATTATTTCGGTTCCACGCCAGAAGGATATGATTCCGCTTACCGCCGAAGAATGGGTAGGTAAATTCATAAGCGTATATCTGTGGCGCAAAAGTGATGCCCGTTATGTTTTTGATACAACAGTAACAGGTCATGGACTTTTTGTTGGTGAATCCTCAATTTCACTCAAGCATTCTACAAATCTCATAAGAACACAAAAACGCAAAGCCGTACGTGCAAAATGCGAAATTAAGGCAAACCTCTATATCATTAAAAATGAAAACATTGATTATAATGCAGTAGAAACTCAAAACGGCTACAAATGTCTTATTGAAGATATTTCGGAAGCAGGAGCTCTTATCCGCATTGGTGGAAAGGGAGTTCCAAACGTTCAGATTAAGCTCCAGTTTAATATTCAGAACATGCTCATAATTATGTTTGGTGTTGTAAGAACTGTTGAGTTTAATGAAGCAACAAATCAATCTTTACTGCATTTTGAATGTATACATCTTGAACCGGCTATGAAAAACGAAGTCTTAAGCTTTGTTTATGATATGCTTCCGGAACGCGAAAAAGAGGTATACGAGGCTCTTCAGCTTACAGATACAGATGAGCAGGAATCAGAGCCGGCTGTAGATCCAGGCGTTACAATTACAGATGACGTAAAGGATGAAACTATCCAGCCGCTTGATCCGCCTGAAACTATTGTAACTGATGAAGTTGCAGGCGAGTCCGAATTCCAGGATTTTGCCCAACCTATAGAAGGATGATTATGAAAAAAATAATAGCATTGCTTTTTATAACAACGGTTTTCTCTACACTTGTTTTTGCACAGGAATATAAAAAACAGTTTATTAAAGGAAATATTACCGACAAAACAAATGCAGTAAGACAAGCCGCAGGTGACGAAAGCATCTGGCTTTCACAAAAGGCAATTGAATTTGTTTTAGAGAATCAAGAAATCACAGGAACAGACAGAGACATGGACGGTCTGGCCGTTGCTGCAGTTCTTTCTGTTTCTAATGATTATGTTTCATCATTGTCAGACGATGATAAAACTGAATTGCTGGGCAAATTTATTGAACTTTTCAATAAATTCTCAAAAAGTAATACTGTTCAGATTGCGGTTCAATCAAAGGTTCTTTCATTAAAGGATCTTTTAAATTACACACCATTTACCGACGTTTTGAACAACTTTATGAAGAGCCCTACAGTTCTTTCATCTGATTCCAGTCTTCTGAAATCAGTCATTAATACCCTGGGTTCAATAGGCAACAACATCACTTTTTCTATTCTTTATAATGCTTATAATGACAAACGATATTCTAATTACTATACCGAAATTGAACAGACATTGATCAAGCTTATTCCGCTTTCGATTAATGAAGTTCTTCAGGTAGTTCAAAGCAGAGATTATGCCAACACACAAAAAATCTTTAATCTTGTAAAACAGGCAAAAAATCTTACAATTGCAGAACTATGTGAAATTGCAGAAAATTTCCTTAATCTTTCTCCATTAGTAAACATTCAGTTCGAAGCACTTCAGATTTTGAATACAAACAAATGGACAAGAGCTTCGGGAAGTGTACTTGCATTCTTTGCTGCAAGTCAAGGAAATTTCAGTAATGGACAATTATCAGAAGATCAGTTTGTAACTCTTATTAATTCTTTAGTAAATATTTCGCCACTCGATGCTGTATCTCCGCTTATTAAGTACCTGGGTGAATTGAATCAATTGCAGGAAAGCACCCATTCTGTAAATCAGAATGTAGTTCTTGCAGTAATCAATTCTTTAGGAGCTATTGGTGATAAATCGGCATTCGATGCGCTTCTGTCTGTTACATATCTTAACTATCCGGAACCTGTATTGTCTGCCGCCCGCCAGGCCCTTGCAGGTCTTAGATGGTAAAGAGGTATTCGAATAGTTCAGTATTTATAGCAGCAATAATCTGTATAATTCTTTTTTATTCTGGTCTCGTAAAAGCAGCGGACAAAAATAAATTTTCCAGTATGTTTCCTACTGCCCAGATTGAAATGTTAAAAGGCAGTCTCATTTCTTCTCCTGTAAAAACTTCTGATGGAAATTATTATTCAGCCAGAATGAAAATATGCTCTGTAAGGGCCAAAAACGGGGCTCTAAGCGATGCGCTGGGTAGTGTTCAGGTTTTTATACCAGCTGCTGCTGTAGAAGCGTTTTTTCCGGGTAAGCTTTATTCAAAGGCTGTAGCTGAAACCTTTTCCTATGCGTGTCTTTGGGAAGCAGGGGGTATCTATACAGTAAACGGAAGCTTTAATAAAACTCAAGATAAGTTTTACATAGAAAGCTGTATTAATTCTTACTTTCCTCAAACAGTTGCCGGTAGACTTGATTATATCAGAGCCTTATGCAGACTGCAGTTTAAAAGACTTATGTTCAGCTGGGGAATAGCTGGCGGATTACTTTTAGCCTTGCTTTGTGGTGCAAAAGAGTATACATCTTCAGAAATTTCCTTATGTTTTAAAAATGCAGGATTATCGCATATACTCGCTCTTTCGGGAATGCATTTATCTATGTTCTCTGGTATAGCAGTTTTTTTTGGAAACCGGATTGGAAGAAAAAAGCTTACCTTTATAATCCGCATAATTGCTCTTGTCTTATTTGTATGGTTTGCGGGTTTTTCGCCATCTTTACTAAGAGCCTTTTTATGCAATCTTCTTTTAATTATTGCAGCCCTTGCAAATGTCAAAAAACCGGATATGCTGTTAATTCTGGCTTTTAGTTTTTTGTGTCACACAGTTATTTCGCCCCAGGATTTATTTAATTCAGGCTTTATTCTGTCTTATTCCGCACTTGCAGGCATTCTACTTACAAACAGCTTTTTTAACAGACTATATTCGCGGTTTATGCCTGAATACTTTGCAGCTTCTCTTGGTTCTTCTACAGGGGCACAGATTTTTACAGCTCCAGTATCTCTTAAACTTTTTGGAAGCTTTGCACCAATAGGTATAATTGCCACAGCCTTTGTTTCTCCGGTTGTAACTCTCTTTATTTATTCAGGACTTTTGCTTATTGTATTAAGTTTAATGTTCCCGCTTCTTGCAGGTCCTAGTGGATTTTTTATTAATTTACAGTATACTGTAATAAATTATCTGGTATCTTTCTTTTCAAAAGGATACATCTGGAGAATTAATTGAACTGCCCTGATTACAACTCACCAGCAGAACTTAAAAACATACTTGACTCAAATGGCTTTTCAATGCAGAAAAAATTCGGACAGAATTTTCTTATAAATCAGAAGGCAAGAGAAAAGCTTATAGAAGCACTTGATGTAAAAGAGGGTACAACTGTCTGGGAAGTAGGACCAGGGCTTGGAGCTATGACCAGCGGACTTCTTCAAAAAGGAACAAAGCTTACAGTATTCGAAATTGACCGTGGTTTTGCAGCTCTGATAAAAGGCTTTTTTGAACAGGAAGCAGCTGATAATCAGTTTAATATTGTTGAAGGAGATGTCCTGAAAACCTGGTATAATCAGACAGCAGATGGTCAGAATATACCGGAACGTTTTTTTGGAAACCTGCCTTATAATATTGCAGCAACTATAATTGCAGATACAATCGAAAATAATATCCGTTTTGAACGCTGTGTATTTACAGTGCAAAAAGAAGTAGCCGTCAGAATGTGTGCAAAGCCGGGTAGTGAAGATTATTCTTCGCTTTCTGTATTATGTGGCTGGGCTTATGATGTAAAACCTCTTATGGATTTGTCGGGCTCTAACTTCTGGCCAAAGCCTAATGTAGATTCAAGAGCTGTTATTTTTACTAAAAAAGAGGATTTTCCAAACTGTATTAATCCAAAGCTTTTTGTTAAAGTCCAGAGAGCCTTATTTTCTTCCCGTAGAAAAACTGTCCGCAATAATCTTCAATCTTTTTTAAGTGATTCAAACCTGGCAGAAAAATGTCTTTCTATTGCCCAGATTGATCCAATGCTCCGAGCCGAAGTTCTTACAATTCCACAAATGCTAAAGCTTTCAGACGTTATATACGAAGTTCGTAATCAACAAAAAGAAGGTAAATAATGAGTTCATACAATGTAATTCCAGATAACCTTAAAATCATAAAAGATAAGATTGCAGCCGCAGAAAAAATCGCAGGACGAAAACCGGGCAGTGTAAAACTTCTTGCTGTAAGTAAATTTCATCCGGCAGAAGCCGTAATAGAAGCTGCAAAAGCCGGACAAATTCTTTTTGGGGAAAACCGTGTACAGGAAGCTTTTCAAAAATTTCCTCCAATATGCCAGGAATATCCTCAAACAGAGCTTCATATAATCGGACAGCTTCAGACAAACAAGGTAAAACACGCGGTTCTAATTGCTACTACTATAGAATCTGTAGACAGAATTGAACTTATTCAGGAAATAGAAAAGCAATGTGCCAGAATTGACAAAAAAATAAACATTCTTTTTGAAGTTCATACAGGTGAAGACTCAAAATCTGGTTATACAAGCCGTGATTTGCTGATTGAATCTTTGCAGGCCTGTCAGGATGGGAAATTTCCACATGTAATTCCTGCCGGATTTATGACTATGGCACCTTTTACAGATGATAAAGCTTTAATAAGAAAATCATTTGTAACTTTAAGAAAGCTTGCCGGTGAATTACAAGAGCAGTTTCCTTCACTTAATTTAACTGAACTATCTATGGGCATGTCGTCAGATTTTGAAATTGCCATTGAAGAAGGTTCTACACTTGTGCGGGTTGGAACCGCAATTTTTGGAGAAAGGGAGTACTAAGCTTTATGAAAATCAAAACTTTTGTATGCGCCATATTTCTCTTTTTAATTTGCGGCCTTATTTTTGCACAGTCTTCGGAAAAAAAAGACACAACACCTGAACCGTATACAGAAGAAGAGTTTCCTGAACTAATTCATGACTTAAGAAGATTCGAAATCATAACCTTGGGATCAATGCCTTTTGTAACAATGGATGCCGCAATTGTATATAACGGCTATAAGTATTTTACAAGAAAAGCAGATAAATTTAATCCTCTTGCTACAGCAGACTACGAACCTGCAGAAATGAAAAAAATCATAATAACTTCTCTTTGTGTTAGTGCCGGCATTGGTATAACTGATTTTGTTATTAGATTTATTAAACGTGAATTTAGTCAAAAGAAAAAATCTCAGAATAATGATTCAATCAATATCATAGAAGATCCGGAAGCTGTAAAAATAGAACTTCCTTCTGAACCCATTGTGGAGGAAGCAGCAGAATAATGGCATATTTTTCTGTAAAGGTTCCCGAAAGGTATAACAGCGCAGAACGACTGGATAAATATATTTCTACAGTATCCGGCGGAATGAATCGTTCCAAATTAAAAAGCGGTGTTACTCTTATACTTATCAACGGTAAAAAAAGTAAGCTTTCTCAAAAGGTAAAAGCCGGCGACATGATTGATATTGAATGGGAAGATAACATTCCTGACGATATTACACCAGAAGATATTCCACTTGATATAATTTATGAAGATGACAACGTAACTGTAGTGAATAAAAAACAGGGAATGGTGACTCATCCTGCTTGTGGCAACTGGAATGGAACCTTAGTAAATGCACTTTTATATCACTGGGGAAGAGAAAAAATTGTTCAGTTAAAAGAGGGTAGTGATTCAGAAATTCTTATGCGACGCCGTCCTGGTATTGTTCACCGTCTTGATAAAGAAACTTCGGGCATAATCATAACAGCAAAAAACCGTCAGAGTGAAGAATGGCTTATAAATCAATTTAAAGAAAAATCTTTACGAAAAGAATATATCCTTATTGTCAAAGGAAGACCGCCCGCTTATGCAGGTGACATAAGAACTCAAATTGTACGTGATCCAAAAAACCGAAAACGCTTTAAGGCTGTAACAGATACCGATGAAGGCAAATTTGCAAGAACAATCTATCACTGTATTGCAGCTTATGGAAATTATACTCTGGTCAGGGTTAGATTAAAAACAGGTCGTACACATCAGATTCGTGTTCACATGAAGTATCTTGGATGCCCGATTGTAGGAGACAGCATTTATAATAAAACAGACCCTATTTTTCCAGATGCAACTCTTATGCTGCATTCAAAGCTTTTGGAAATTAAACTTCCAGGTTCAGACAAAACAACTGTTTTTATTTCTAAAACTCCGCGCCGCTTTCTTGAACTTGAAAAACAGCTTCGTCAAAAATATCCCAAAAAGCTCATAACAAAAGAAACTAAGGAAGCTTTAAAATGAAAGAGATTGAAGTTCTTAAAGCTCCGGACGACTCAAAACCTTTTGCAATAATTTATAAACCAGCAGGACTTGCTTCGGCACCATTAAGTAATGAGGATAACGAAAATGCATTTTCTAAAGCGGCTGCAATCTTTCCACAATTACTAAAGGTCCAGGGCCGTAAAGAAATTGAACACGGCCTTTTACATAGAATTGATACTGCTACAAGCGGACTACTTTTAATTGCTGCAAATCAGGAATGTTTTGACTTTCTTATTGCCGAACAAAAAGCCGGTAAAATTCTCAAAAAATATTATGCGGAATGTAATCTTAAAAAATGTAAGATGGAAGGCTTTCCACCTTTAGAAATGGACTATTCAAACAAAAATACTCCCTTTGATTTTACCCTTAGTTCTTATTTCCGTCCTTTTGGAGAAGGCGGTAAAGAAGTTCGTCCTGTAACTAATGAAGCTGGAAAAGCTGCGCTTAAAAAGCTTGGAAAACCAGTTATTTATTCAACAAATATAAAAATTCTTGAGTTGAACCTTATAGAAAATTTTGCAAAAGCTGAATGTACAATTACTAACGGCTACAGACATCAAGTCCGAAGTCATCTTGCATGGAGTGGTTTTCCTGTAATTAATGACATTTTATATAATCCGGAAGAGTCTTTAAAAATAAAAAACGCAGAACCTATGAGATTCTGCGCATCATCAATTCAATTTGAGTACCCGAGAGGAGACTTGAACTCCTATGACCGTAAGGACACTTGGACCTGAACCAAGCGCGTCTACCAATTCCGCCACCCGGGCAAAAAACTTAAAATCAATATATCAAAATTCTAAGGCTTAGTCAAATACAGACTAATTCAGACAGCCATACAAACCAATAACAAGAGCTATGAGCACGGCAATTACAACAATATAAATCCAGAAGGGAAGGCTTGCTTCGGTATATTTTCCTTTTACAGAAGAAAGGCCCAGCTTGCTTCGGGTTCCAAATCTTCTTCGTCCTCCAAAAGAACTGCTTCCATGTACAGCATAACCGCAGGCTGGACAACCGTTGGTAAATTCTTCGGTTCTACCGGTTTTTCCGCAATTAGGGCAACGTACAGATGCAAAGAATTTTCCGCAGTAAGTACAGACTTTATCATTCTGTTTTACTTCGTTTCCGCAGAATTCACAAAAAAATTTAGCTTTCTTACGTCTAATTCTCATCATAAACAGTTTTTATTTCCACGAGCAAAAGATTATTATCGTCTCCGGCTTTTACAATATCTTTTACAATAACAGCAGCAGTTTTGGTAGAATAGATATCAAAGAAAGTAAAATAATCAAGGCTTGTATCTTTGAATATACCTTCAAGATCACTTATATTCGAAATAGAACAGGTAAGGGTTTTACCGTTATATTCAAAGAATTTTCCACAAAGATATTTATGAGTAAAAGGATTTGTAAGCATGTAGTGACCGTGATCATTATTTACACCAGCATCTGTTTCTTCTTGTGGAGCAATATTATCTACAGTTGGAACTTCGTCAGCTTCGTCTACCGCCACAGGAGCTGCAACCGGCTCAGGTACTGTGTCACCTGATGAAGCAGCAGCTCCGGCAGGCTTAAAAATCTTTTCTAACTCTGCATTTTCTAGAGTAGTAAAATAATCTGTAATCCCAAGAATCCGTGCCTTTTCCTCATCTTCAGCCGACATTGGATTTGGCTCATAAAGATAAATATCTACATTATCTCCACCAATTCCGCTTTTTACAAACTGAACAAGAGTCTTCCAGTGTCGCGGATATTCAGATGAGCTTACAACAATACAGTCAGGACGAATCTCTTCAATATTGTCCAAAGCCTTTAAAAGCCATTTATAAACGATTGTGTCATAACCGGCCTTTACAAGTACGGCATTCAGAGAATCACAAACTGTCTGTTCTTCCGAAATTATAAGAGCTTTCATTTTTTATCCTAATTACTCAGTTCCAAGATTTACAACAGTGTAATCATAAATAGTCCAGATTCCTTCACGCTGACGAACCTTATAGGTATAGCGTTTCTTTTCGCTAAAGTTAGGATACTTAAACCATTCGATTACAACTACAGAACCTTCGGTAGGAGAGTAGGTTGTTTTTTCAATTTCAAATTTTTCTGGAACAGCAATAATATCATTTTCAATTCTTGACTGCATTAAATCTGCCTTAAAGGATTCAATCATGCGGGCACGTTCTTCTGCAGAAACTGTAACATATTTTTTGCTTAAAGCAGAATTACGTTTGAGTAAAGATTCAACATCCATGTAAAGGAAGTACTGATCCCAAAGAGATTTCTGTCTTGCAATAATTGTCTGTTCAACAACTTTATCAGGACCAATTTCCTGAGGCTTAAGGATTTCTGAAGAACCGTCTTTTACAGGAACATAAACAGATGATGCAGCAGATGGAGAAGGGCGGATTTCCAAAGTAAGTCTGTTTGAATCAAGCTTAATATATTTTGATTTATAGAGTTCAGGGTAGAACGAAAGTTCAAGGTAATAAACAGAAGGATCTGTTACCTTGATGTAATCCTTTACATTTTCAATAAAGGAATATTCTTCGCCACCTTCAAGAGCAATTTCTCTAAAATAAACAGTACGGTTTGTTGTACGTTTTTCAATTACAGAATCAGTTTGCTCAAGCTTACTGTTTTTTACAGTGTAAGCATAAAAGTCAAGGCTGAATGCACGGTCATCAGCAAGCTTAAAGCGAAGGGTTTCGGTACCATTATTTTTTATAGTGATATGAACATTAATCGGATTGTCATCATTCATACCAGGATAATAAATTGACCTGTTGTAATATTTGATCGAAACCGAAGCGTCAGAAAAATCGCGGACACCGCTTTCCACAGTTGTTGCCTGGCCAAACAGAGTCTGTCCAAAAATACTAAGAACTGCTATAATAAGTGTAATTTTACGGATTTTCAACGTAATCTCCTTAAAGTTTATTTTAAGAATTATTTCTTATATTATATATTTATTTTCGGTAAAATTAAATGAAATCATTATCATCTTCTGTCAATATTTTTCTTCATAATTGGGATTCTTTTTCCGGGGTAATTCAAAAAATTACCGATGCAAACACAAGTTTTCCCATACAGCTTGAAGGAATTCAGGGGTCTCTTTTTACATATTTTGTTTCTGAACTTACAAAGACAAGTCACATAAAAAGTCTTTCCCAGGATCTTTTGATTGTTGTTCCGGGTGAATATGAGATGAATGATATCACAACCGATATTAAAACAATCTTTCCAGAGGCCCAGGTTTTTACGCTTCCAAACTGGGGAACAATTCCTTACAGACCGGCTGCAACAGGCTCCGTTGTTTTTGGTCAGAGAGCAGGCTTTCTTGCAAAGCTTGCAGAACGATCTGACTTACGCACAGAACAGACTCCGCGCATTTTTATAATTACACAACGTTCATTTGTTACAAACTTTCCACCACCAGATTACATAAAAACCTTCTCATTCACACTCAAAAAGAAAGACAGCATTAATACAGTAAAGATTGCAGAAAAGCTTATCCAAACAGGTTACACAAGAGTTTCAAGGGTAAATGTAAGAGGGGAGTTCAGCCTTAGAGGAGAAGTACTGGATATCTTTTTGCCGCTGGAAGAAAATCCAATCCGTATTATTTTTGATTTTGACACAATAGAATCAATCAAAGAATTTGAAGCAGACTCGCAGACAACAATTGCTTCAAGAAGCGAAGTTACAATTTATCCAATGAAAGAGGTAATCTGGAATCATGAGCTTGTACAAAAATTAAGCCAAAAACTTAATGAATACCAGGATACTTCTTTACGGGCGAATAGTACATCAATTAATACTATACAAGAGGATAGCACACAAACATTAAGTGTTCATCTGCCTTTTACACAAAACGCGCTTGATTATAAACAGATGATGCTTGAAGAGCTTGAAGAAAAGGGTTATGCAGAAGGTGAAGAGCTTTTTTATCATCTTTTATGGGATAAACAATACACAATTTTAGATTATCTGGATAACAACACACTTACATTAATGTTTAATTACGACCGTCTGCTTCACGCAGAAGAAGCAATAAGACGTGATTATACAGGAATGTACCGAAAATCACGCGAAAATTTTCCATCATTACCGCCAGATTCCTTGCTTTTAGACTTCAAATCTACTTCACAAAAAGTCTTAAAGTGTATACAATTTAAGACATTAGAGGGTGATACTGCTGCAGATCCTGAGCACTCTGATGCAACTTTATTCAAAATTGCATCAGAACCGGGAAGAAGTTTCTTTGGAAACCTAAACTATATGAAGGAGGAATTAACAAACCTCCAGAATGACGGCTGGAATATTGTAATCTTTACAGACAACGATAATCAGCAGCTTCGTATTCATGAAATCTTTAAAGACTGGACAGATATAGAGCCTCATGGAAATATAAAGCCCGTTCAACTCATTCCAAAACCGATTTCAGCAGGTTTTAACATTCCTCAGATTAAGCTTCTTGTAATTCAGGAAAACGAAATATTTGGCCGCAGAAAATATGTTGCCAAATCTGTAAACAAAGCCAAATCTAAAGCAATCGACACTTTTGTTGAGTTAAATCCAGGAGACTATATTGTTCACGTAAACTGGGGAATTGGACTTTTCCATGGTATAGAAAGGGTAAAGTCCTTAGGAAATGAAAGAGATTATATTAAGCTTGAATATGCGGACCAGGAATTTGCCTTTGTCCCGATTGAACAGGTAAATCTTGTTCAGCGCTATATTGGTAATGAGGGGGAAAAACCACGCCTTGACCGCATTGGTTCAAAGTCATGGGAAAACCGTAAAAGCAAGGTTCAAAAGGCCGTAGAAGATCTTGCTCAAAAACTTATAGATTTATACTCAAGAAGAAAGGCGAGTGTGGGCTATGCTTTTCCTAAAGAAACTGAGTGGCAGTCTGCATTTGAAGCTGCATTCCCTTATGAAGACACACCTGATCAGGTAACTGTAACCGAAGAAGTTAAGGCAGATATGGAAAAACCAGTCCCTATGGATCGTCTTGTTTGTGGGGATGTAGGCTACGGCAAAACAGAAATTGCAATGCGTGCAGCTTTTAAAGCAGTTATGGGCGGTAAGCAGGTTGCATTCTTAGCTCCAACAACAATTCTTGCAGAGCAGCATTATGAAACCCTCATTGAACGATTTAAAAACTTTCCGGTTAAAATTGCAAGACTTAGTCGTTTTGTCCCGGCTGCAGAGCAAAAGAAAATATTATTTAAGCTTTCTATGGGTGAACTTGATATTCTTGTCGGCACCCACAGAATCATCCAGAAAGATGTAAAATTTAAGAACCTTGGTCTTATGATAATTGATGAAGAACAGCGTTTTGGTGTAAAGGATAAGGAACGCCTTAAGGAAATGAAAAACAATGTAGATTGTCTTACAATGTCTGCAACACCAATCCCGCGCACTCTTCATATGAGTCTTTTAAAAATCCGTGACATGAGTCTTTTGACAACTCCGCCTCAAAACCGTCAGCCTATAGAAACTGTAATAGATGCATTCAGCGACGACAGGGTAGCTGCAGCCATCAGACAGGAAATGGACAGGGGAGGTCAGGTTTTCTTTTTGCATAACAGGGTAGAGTCTTTACTCGAAGTCCGCCAGCGTATAGAAAGAATTGTTCCGGAATGTCTTGTAGATGTAGCACACGGTCAGATGACCAGCAACGAACTGGATGATATTTTCCATCGCTTTAAGATGGGTGGGTTCCACGTCCTTATTGCAACCACAATCATCGAAAACGGAATCGATATTCCAAACGTAAATACAATTATTATTGACCGTGCAGATATGTATGGAGTTTCTCAGCTTTATCAGCTCAGAGGACGAGTAGGGCGCAGCGACAGAAAAGCTTATGCCTATCTTTTATATCCTGGTGATAAATCTCTTTCTGAAGTAGCAATGAAACGTCTTCAGGTAATAAGTGATTTTACAGAGCTTGGCAGCGGCTTTAAGATTGCCATGAAAGATATGGAAATTCGAGGGGCGGGGAACCTGCTTGGAAAAGATCAGTCCGGAGATGTATATGCTGTAGGCTTTGATTTATACATGAGGCTTCTTGACCAGGCTGTAAACCGCCTTACTGCTCAGAAGGATTATAAACCCGATAGTGAAGTTCTTATGGAAATGGAGTATACAGGTTATATTCCTGATACCTACGTTACTATTCCTCAAATTAAAATGGAAATCTATAAAAAGATTGCCTCCATCACTACTGATGCAGAGTTTGAAGCAGTTATAACAGAACTAAATGACCGCTTTGGACCTATCCCCGAAGAAGTATCCAGCCTTCTCGCTTTAGCCGAAATTCGAATTATCTGTGGCAAGCTTTCAATAAAATCCCTGCGCGAAAAACAAGGCGAAGTCAAAGTAGAATTTTCAAATACCGAAAACTTCTCTATCGATAAATTTATGAAACTTCTTACCGAAAACCCGGGCACCATAAGACTCAACCCAACCATGCCAAACGTCCTCTTCATCAAACTAGGCAAGATTGGTTTGAAGGAAAAGTCAGAATTTATCCGGGAGAAATTATATAAACTGCTGTAATGTAAACAATCTTATTTTCGTAATAAGTTTAGAACATAGAGACTTTAAATAATTAATACAATCTTGTTACACCCGCAGCACAAAAATGCCGAGGACAACTTCATCCCTGTTGGCCGAGGTATTTTTGTGCGAAAGGGTGTAACACTATTGTACCAGGTATTAAAGCCTCGTATATTTTAAACGCCTCAGTAGACAGAATATGCGTTATAGAAAGTAATATAATTATTACTAATTTATTAAAACCACGCTTTTGTTTATTTTTTATATCAAATTTTCAAGCTTTTCACTGGTTATTGGCTTTGAAAAAAAGAATCCCTGCTGTATATCGCAGCCTACAGATTTAAGGAATTCACTTTGTTCCGGAGTTTCAACGCCTTCACACAAAGTTAGAATATCAAGTTCATGGGTCATATTAATTACATTAGAAATAATTACCCTTTCTTTTTCTTTAAGATTCTGTGTCTGCAAAAAGCATTTGTCCATCTTAATTAGATCAATTGGAAGTTCACTTAAAAGATATAATGATGAATAACCGGAACCAAAATCATCCATGGAAACCTTAAAGCCCATTTCATGGAATTCATGAATAAACTTAAGCGCCTTCACTGTATCTGTCATACATACAGTTTCTGTAATTTCAAATTCTACGTATTCAGAAGGTATATTATATTGTGTCTGAAGACCTTTTACATAATTGATTATATCAAGCTTTTTAAAGTGCTGACGTGATACATTAATCGAAATCGGTACCATAGATTTGCCTTTAGAAAGCCTTTCCGAAATAAACTTAAAGACCTCTCTATACATAAAATAATCAACTTCGATTATCTGTCCGCTTCGTTCAATAATAGGTACAAACTGATCAGGATAAATAATTGTGCCGTCCGGTTTTTGCCAGCGTACCAAAGCCTCAGCTCCGCTCACTACTCCTGTTTCTGAATTTACCTTTGGCTGGTAATAAGCAACAAGCTCATTATTTGTAATGGCACTATCAATGGTAGACAGAATCTCTATCTCATGATTAATCTGAGAAGACATTTCTTCTTTGAAAATTACAACAGAATCTTCTCTAGCATTTTCCCTGGCAATTTTACGTGCAAGATTACAGTTAGAAATTACAGTTTCGGCATCAATCTTTTTATTTGCTTTTGTAATAAAATACATGCCTGTACATATACGCAGACGATTACATCTATATTTTAATCTGAGTGCATTTTCTATAAGCATGTTACGTTTACAAATCTGCTGATGAAGAGCTTCTTCATCCTGGTCTTCGTATAAACCAACAGTTACCATATTGTCCGAAACAACTCGTGAACTGTATTGGAATTTTTTGCTGTCGCTGCACAAAAGATGAGCATAATCTGCAAGCAGTTCGTTTCCGGTTTTATAACTATATGTATCATTAAAATATTTAAAATGCTTGATATCACTGTAGTCTATTACAATGACTTTATCATCAAGATTATCGATGAGAGACTGTAATTTTGGGATAAACTCTTCATAACTGTCTAATCCTGTAAGTGTGTCCTTCAAGGTTGCATACTCCTAAACTTTTTATTATACATTTATTATAATACATAATATTTAATTTTACAAATAAATAAATTCTGGCATTAAAAAAATAGTCAGTATTTTTTTTCTGTAAAATGTAACATTTTTCTGATATAATGTTTTTATATATAAAAGCATTCAAACGAGGATAACAACTATGAAAATTAACAAAAAATCATTTTTTATTTTTTTGGCATTGGCAATAACATCGCTTAGTTTGTTTACATCTTGTGGTGATCCTGATCCGATGTATCAGGAAAGCTGGAAAGATAGAATGGGTTATGCAGTTATTAAATATGACCCTAAAGAAGGCGAATTTATGTTTTCTGATTTTTATGCAGATTATGATGCTATTCCAGAAGAAATAAAAAATTCTGCTAATATAAAAATAAAAAGAGCCAGAAGATATACTCATTCATATATTAAAACTCCAACTGTAAGCCTTTATATTAAGCAATGGACCGAAGACCTCGAAAATGATACATTTGGATATAAAACTATAAGAGAAAGACGCACTACTCTTAATTCAACTCCACAGGAATTATATGATTTTTATATGTATGTTGACGATGAAAAAATCTATGTAATTAATACTTTATATGATCGAAACTTTGAAGAATTAAAGGGTGATAGACCGGACCAGAATTGCTACAGATTTAATATCAATATTACCGGTGTACCAAATATTCCTACAATCGAAATGAGAGACAAAGGCCGTTTACCATGGTAGCTTAATACAAATCTTTCTTTCGTGAGTTAATGCTCATTAACAGTCCCATGCACATCATGACTGTTAGCAGAGACGAACCACCATAAGAAAGGAATAAAAGCGGAATACCGGTAATAGGCATTATGCCCATAACCATTCCAACATTAATAAAGAAATGGAAGGTAATCATTCCAAAAATGCCCGATGCAATGTATGTTCCATACTTGTTCGGGCATTGTTTTATTATAAATAATATTCTTACAAAAATTAAAAGATACAAAAAGAATACAAGACAGCCGCCCAAAAATCCCATCTCTTCTGAAAGAATACTAAAAATAAAGTCTGTACTTTGCTGTGGTAAAAAGCGGTAGTGGCTTTGAGTTCCATTTAAATACCCTTGACCTATAGGTCCACCTGCACCAATCGCAATCTTTGACTGAATAATATTCCATCCGGAGCCCAACGGATCTGTATTAGGATCCATAAAGACTATAAGACGCTTAATCTGATAATACTTTAATACCTTAGAAAAAAGCATTGAGCCTATAAGTGCAAAAGCTACAATAGAAAAACAATAAGCAATCCATATCATGTATTTTGGAAAGTGAAAATATCTTCTAAGAATCAAACTTATTGATGCAATAAAGGAAGTTGTAAAAATAAGGATTACGCGGAATTTTATGTTTGTAAGAATCGAAATAATAGCCAATGGATTTTTTGCGATTTCAGAATTCCAAACCGGCAGAATGGCAAAAAAGATTGTAAGTAATCCAAACGAAGTTATGTACAAAATATAACGGATTGGAATATCTGCCATAAAGCACATAAAAAGAAAAATTGGAATATAAACACTGGCAGTTCCCATATCAGGCTGAATAAGAATTAACCCCATTGGAAGCATCATAATGCCCATAGCTATAAAGAATCTTTTAAGTTGATTTTCATTACGGCTGTTATCAAGATAACGGGCAAGAAAAAGAATGAAGAATATTTTTCCAAATTCCGACGGCTGAATACCAAACTCACCAATACCAAGCCAGCTTCTTGCACCATTTACAAGTCTTCCGAATATTCTTGTATAAATCAAAACAAGAACAAGTCCTATATATAGCCACATGGAAATTGATTCAAGGCGGCGGTAATCATAAATGGCAACTATGACTAAAAGTACCAGTCCAATCGAAGCCCATATTATCTGTTTTTTATATTCGTTGGTAACAGAAAGACCTTCGGTATTAATACTGGAAGAATAAATAAACATTACTCCCATTGTTACAAGAATTGCAATTGCAAGAAGAATGAAATAATCAAAACGTGATAAAAATTTATTTTTCATACTACACTCCCCCTACTCCATTCTTCCACGACTGGTATTCTGCTGTTCAAGAAGATATGCAAAACCAAGTTCTTTAATTGACTCTTCAAAAGTTTGATTTGCAAATATTCCCTGGATTATGATATTAGTACAATAAGGTGCCCACCATTCCCATTTGTTACATGCTTCTACAATTGTAACAACACAGATTCTGTCTTCCGGAGGTGCATCATATGGTGCATATGCAACCAGCCATGAGTGCCAGCTTTGTTCATCTTTTCTGTTTGGATTACTGTAAGGTTCAACTTCGGCAGTACCGGTTTTACAGGCAATTTTTACAATTTTATTGTTCATAGGATACTGAGGTGTACCGTCTGTTACAGTATAACGAAGTGCTTCCTGAAGCTCCTTCCATACAGATTTATCGATTGTTGATTCTGTCAGGACTGTTGGTTTTACTTCTTCAATAATTTCATCTGTTACAGGATCGCGAACTTCTTTAAGAAGATGAGGCTTATAAATAACACCTTCATTACTAACCATGGCAATCATATTTGCAAGCTGTAAAGGAGTTGCTTCCATAAAGCCCTGACCAATCGAACAGGACATTGTATCTCCACCAACCCACTTTTCATGATATTTTTTCTGTTTCCATTCTGCAGTAGGAACAAGTCCCGATACCTGACTTGGAAGATCAATTTGTGAACTTTGCCCCAATCCAAATTCCTTTGCATAAGAAGCAATTTTTTCTATACCAAGATAATCTCGTCCAATAGTCCAGTAATAAACGTCGCAGGATTGAGCCATTGCATTTTTTAAATCAAGCCATCCGTGACCTGTATGTACGTGACAGTGAAAAACACGTCCACCATAATTTAAGAATCCCTTACATTCAATTGTTTTTGAAGAAGGAAAAGCTTTTTCCTGAAGCATTGCCGCAGACATTACAATTTTAAATGTAGATGCCGGCGGATAAGAAAGCTGAACAGCTCTGTTAATGAGCGGCTGCGAGCTATCATTAAGAAGTTTTGAATAAAGATTTGAAGCGTTATCTGAAGTAAAAATGTTCGAATCAAAATTAGGATAAGAAACCATTGCAAGAACTTCACCTGTAGCAGGCTTTAAAACAATGCTGGAACCAACTCTCTGACCAAGAGAATCTTCTACAAGCTCTTGAATTCTGGAATCAATTGTAAGTACAAGCTTTTTACCCATCTCCGGAGGTTCTACTGTTGGTGTATCAGAAATAATACGTCCATGAACATCAACCTTGGCAAGCTCTCGACCATTTTTTCCCTGTAAAAGTTCATCATATTGTTTTTCAATACCAGCCTTACCTACAACACTGGTATTTGTATATCCCTTATTATACAAAACTGTAATTTCATCCTTGTCGATATCACCAACGTAACCAATAATATGTGAAAGCGATAAGGTTGTATAAGAATAATTTCTTACAGGTTTAGAAACCCAGGAAACTCCCGGAAGATCAGATTTATTTTCTGCAATATTTGAAATTATAGAAAAAGGAACATTTGTTTTAATCTGTACCGAGGAATAAGAACGTCTTATACTTTTAGGAATTTTTTCATCGATTGCTTCTTTAGTTATTCCAAGATAACCTGCAAGCTTAATCATGATTGTATCATATTTTGCAGCCGGTATTTCTCCGGGAGTTACTTCTACCGCAAAGCTGTCATTGTTAATTACTAAAGGCATATCGGCATTGCGGTCATAAATTTCTCCACGAGATGCAGGAAGGGTACTTATCTGGCTGGAAATTGTACGGGACTGAGTTTTATACGCTTCTCCGTTTGTAATCTGCATCGAAAAAAGTCTGAATATATAAATTACCAGCATAAAACAGGTCAAAAAAAGGAGGATGATAACTTTTAATGTTTTTGACGGTGTAAACTGAAAGTTATTATTCATTATCTATCATATCCTTTAT
>JAEEGL014029892.1_pt1 | contig 24874 bp, 22 predicted proteins | sample 9134231 | NCBI WGS metagenome assembly JAEEGL01 (sample SAMN16246548, study PRJNA631951) | gut metagenome | biome: gut microbiome; feature: rumen; material: fiber-attached | host: Bos | place: Iran: Karaj | collected 2018-10
CGGGAAACAAGGGCGAATGGCGGCAAATAAGGCGCGCGGACCGAGCAGAAAACGCAGCGTGTCTTCCAGACCGTAAGAAGCGGCCCGCCCCGCCCGTGGGGGAATTATCTAAGAAAGTGACAGGAGGGAAAGCGATGCAGGAAGATTCCTACATGATCATTATTCCGAAGGATCCAGGGCTGATCAATGATCCGAAGGCGTTTTTCGTTAATATGAAGGAGAAGGAGAATATTGTTGTTGAGAGGGCTGGATTTGATGAAAAGCGGGGCGTGGAGATCGATCTGAAGATTGACGAGAGGCCGTATCGGATCTGGGTGGCGCCGACGGACATTGAGATTCCGGGCTTTGTGCGCATGGGGCATCAGTTTTCGGAAGAAGAGATCAAGCAGATTGACGCGGTAAAGCGCGGGCTCAGCATGAACATGATCTATGAAGGCGACTGCAGACAGTGCTATTATGACCAGCTTCGTCTGATTGATGCCATGATCCCGGAGAAGCTGGCGGTGCTGGATTGTCCTTCTGAGAAGCTTTTGTCGGGCAGATGGGTTGAACTTACGGCGAGATCCAACGTGCTGCCTGCACCGAAGTATCTCTTTACCGTACAGGCGATCAGTACGGAGTCAGAGGAACTCTGGCTTCACACCCATGGCCTGAAGCGCTGCGGCATGTATGAACTGGAGATCCTGTATTCCAACAATGAGAGCTCCAACGATCATTATCACATTATCGAGACCCTGGCCTATCGCATGATCGAGGCGAAGGAGCCGATAAAGCCCGGCGATGCAACGTTTGTGGCACAGCTTGCGCAGAATATGTATCTGGTAGTGACGGCCGTGCCTTGGAAGGAGGCGCTGGAACACTATCCGCAGGCAACGCTTGGCGTGGCGGAGGATCGTGAGGAGGATGAAGTACATTCGGAGGATACTTACGTTGTCATGGCGTATCGTTCCCCGCAGGATGAGGAAAACAGGAATTATTCGCCCGTACAGATCTATGACGAGCACTTGAAGAGGAACCCCATGTTTTATATCTCCACGTCTGAGACGGAGAGGATGAGCAGCCTCGCAAGAGAGCGCATGGATTACATGGTGAAGGGCTTTGAGAATAAGGATAACGTGGTGCTGGCGAAGATCGGACTGACCACGGACGAAAATTATTGGGACGAGGACAATTCCGGATCTAAGCGGGAGCACATTTGGTTTGAGGTTAAGGAGATACAGGGAGACAAGATCACGGCCGTCCTGACGCAGGAACCTTATTACGTTTCCGGCATGAAGGAAGGGGACGTGGGAACCTACTCCTTCGATGACGTGACGGACTGGCTTGTGTTTACGAAAGAATGCCGGATCTCACCGGATGATGCTTATTTGCTGTAAGCGAAAAACGTGTCACGGGGATGTGTCTACTGACAAGTTAGGAAACTTGACATGGAACATACTCGAGGGGATGGCTTGAATAGTATCCCTCAGGCATGTGTGCCAAGCGTCGGTACTTAGGTGGCGTATACGAGCGAATCTGTCGCGTGTGACGGATTCGCTCGTGACACCTTAGTACCGATACGCTGCAACTGTCGCAGACTTTGTCTGCGATCCGAAGCGTAGCGAGGACGAGCCGAAGGCTCGCCAAAAAGCGCGAGCGTGCCTGAGGGATACTATCAAGCCTCGGCCCCGAGTTTATTCGGTTGCTAACGTGTCAGCAGACACGTTTTGATTTATTTAAAGGCGATCTGGGCGAAGTTGTAGAAGCCGAGATACCAGATATTGAAGTCATGGTTGCCGGGAAGCTCTTGCCAAGTAAAGTTTTCGCCGGCGATGAACTGGTCGCAGACGGCGGGAAGGTTCTTGGCCGCGGCGGAAGCAGCCCAGTAAGCGACGTTGTCCTCCGTGCCGCAAATATTGTAGAAATAGTGGATTGGCAGCGTATTGTCCTTGAGGATTTCAGCGGTCGTGGCAGCAGGATTGCTGGTGGGAGCTGCGGAGAAAGCGCCAAAGTAGCTAATGAGATCGACGCACTCGCCAATGCCAATGTTGATGGTCTGCATGCCGCCCATGGAGAGGCCGGCCATGGCACGGTGATCGCGGGAGTCCTGCAGGGCCTTGTTGATCGAGTCTTTGTCTGCCGCGGATTTCTGAGCCTCATAGGCTTCCTTGTTTGCCTGCGCGTCGCCGGTTTGACCAGTGATCGCATCAAGGCCTGCCTGTGCCAGAGCTTCGCTTGCATAGGTGGAATAATGGCTTTCAATATAAGGCATCAGGTCGTTTCGGAGCTCCTTTCCGAAAACATAGAAGGAGTTGAAGTCGGATCCGTTTGCCGCATGATTTGTGGCGGAACGCCCATTGGGAGTCACGACGATGAAGGATTCCACGTCGCCGTAGTAACTAAGGTTGTCCATAATGCACTTTACGCGCGAGGTGCTTCCCGTCATGCCCCATTCGTTCTCGTCGCCGCCAATGCCGTGCATCAGATAGAGCACGTTGTATTTCTTGGAAGGGTCGTAGCCGGCGGGCAGATAGACGTTGGCAGCCTTTTCCACTTCATCCGTGCCATTTCCAAAATAATCATAAGAGGTGTAGGTGATCTTCTCGATCTTGCCGCACTCCGTCACGCGCAGGGCCGTGTATTTCCCTGGAATCTTATCGCCAACTTCCGCGGTGGGAATGCGTTCCTCCTTTTGATCTGCAGTTACAGGCGTTTCGTCTACTTTTGAAGTCTCTAAGGCAATTGCCTCATCGATGGGGTTATTTTGCATCGTACTTTCCTCCTTTTGTTCTTCCGTTGTGGTATTCGTGGAAGCCTGGTCCGCGCATCCTGCAAGGAGCATGCCCGCAGTCACCAGAATTCCCAGCTTGATTATATGTTTTTTTCTCATATATTTTTCCTTTTTCTCTTTTTGTTTTTCTTCTTTTCTACACTATAACACTATATTAACAAATGGAAAAACATTCAAGTATTTTTGTAAATGAATCTGATTATGTTCCATTTGATTCGCAAACTATGTGTTACGGGGCATGTCAGTAGACATGCCCCGTGACACACCCATCCCGAAATTGCACGATAGGGGGTGGTATCGTGCAGGATATTGTCTTTCACTATATATCGCCACGTGATACACTGATGAAGTAAGCCGCATAAACGGGAGTTTCCGCGGCGGGAACGTGAACTAAAAATTTTGACTTGAAGGAAGGAAAAGGGTACAAGCATGGACTATAATTTTAAGTTTCCGGAGAATTTGTATTCGGAAGTGCGAATGGAAGAGAAGTATAGTATTTGGCTGGGGATCCGTAACGGGGAGATTGAGAATGACGGAGAGTCTGCCGAGGTTGGCGCAATGGTGCGCGTTTTTGACGGGAACATGTGGTATACGGCCACGACGAATTCCTTAGATGAGATTCAAAGCCAGCTGGATGCGTTGGCGGCGATCGCCGCGCCAAACCCGCAGATCATGGAGCATCCGATCGTCAAGGAGCTTGACGTCAACCGGGATGAGAGATTCCGGTATGACGGAGAGACGGATTTAAGAAAAGTGACCCGGGCGCAGTGGAAGGAGATCCTGGACGGATACATAGAAAAGTGCGTGGATCCGGAAGACAAGGACGTCTCGTTTTGGAGCTGCGGAGCCGGCGGCAGGCATTTGATCAAACGACTGTACACCAGTAAGGGAACGGCGATCGCATGGGACTACCAGTGTGCAAACCTGGGAGTTTTCTTTGGATTTACCGTGGACGGAGTCACATCCTACGGCGGAAAATATCACGTGGGGATGACGGTGCCGGAGCTTTTGGGACATGAAGAGGAAGTGCTGGAGAAGAAGGCGCAATACTTGGATTATGCCAAGAATGCGAAAGACATTGAGCCGGGAGATTATGAGTGCGTGCTTGCACCCGTCGTAACGGCAATGTTCACCCACGAGAGCTTTGGACATAAGAGTGAAGCAGACTTTATGCTGGCGGATAAGACGCTTGCGCAGGAGTGGGTGCTCGGCAAAAAGGTGGGCTCAGAAAAGGTTTCCATCTGTGACGTGGGTGATATGCCCAATCACGGTTACGTGCCCTATGACGATGAGGGAACGAAGGCGGGAAAGACTTATCTGATGAAGGACGGAATCCTGACGGGCAGGCTTCACGACGCGAGATCTGCCAGCATTATGGGAGAGAAAAAGACGGGCAACGCCAGGGCGCAGGATTATCATTATCAGCCCATTGTCCGCATGACTAATACATATATGGAGGCTGGAACAGATAAGCTTGAGGACATGATCGCGGGGGTTAAGGACGGCGTCTATGTGATGGACGTATCGAACGGAACGGGGAATTCCACGTTTGTCATGAATCCAACGCTGTGTTACCGGATCCGGGACGGAAAGGTTTGCGAACCCATCCGGGTGCACATGCTGACGGGCAGCGTGTTCCAGACGCTCTTTGACGTGGATGCCGTGGGAGATGATTTTGTATTATTTGATACGTATTCCTGCGGAAAGAATGGCCAGGGCGTGGACGTTTCCGCCGGGGGTCCCAGCATTCGCGTAAAGAAATTGTCAATCAGTTAGGAATGGGGTATGGACGCATTGATTCAATAAAATGGAAGAGAAGGGAAACCGTATGAATAAGGCGAAAGAGACTTTGACGGAAAATAGAAGTAAGTTTGTTTTTAAGGAGGGGAAATTGTCTTCGTTTAGCAAGGAGAGCAATTTTCAAACTTCCTACAAGGTATATCAGGATGGTTTTGCGGGAATCTATTATCACGTCGGCAAGGTGGACGACGAGGAGGGATTCCGCAAGGCACAAGAGAATCTGGTGAGGGAACGTCCTTATCCGTTTGCATTGGAGACGGGAAAAAGATCCCGCGACAAGAGAGAGAAGGTTATGAATGATCAGGAGTTGCGCGCGGCTGCAGAGAACTGCATAAAGTATTTGAATGAGACGTATCCGAAGTTTCGCTGCGAGGTGACTTTTATGGGTACGGAGTATGACAGAAGGATGGAAAATGACCTTGGCATGGATTATGAGGTCAAGGATTACGCGGTGGGCGTCAGCGTTATGTATAAGCATGAGGCCAGCAAGAACATTTCAGACGGGGACTTTTCCTTTAACATGCGGGATTTTGACGAGGCACAGTTCCGCCGCATTGCGGATGATTATCTGGGAAAATATGAGACCATGCTGGAGATTCCCGAAGAGATTCTGTTGGACGTGACGTATTATGGCTTTACGGGCTTTTTCTCCAATCATCTGGATGGCGAGGAGCTTGCAAGAGGGACGTCATTGCTTACGGGGAAGGTGGGCGAGAAGCTTTTTGCGGATGACTTTACCCTTGCACACGTGGTTTCTGATGAAGAGGCATGGTTTAATCCGTTTTGGGATGGTGACGGGTGCGTGCCGGAGAATGATGAAATTGTGCTAATTGAGAACGGCGTGATCAAGACGGGATACGCAGATAAGAAGACGGCGAAGAAATATAACGTAAAGCATACAGGGCCTGCCTATCATGATTTTACGGACGTACCGGGTCCCGGAGGACTTACCCTGAAGATCAAACGCAGCGGCAAGACCGTGAAGGAACTTTTGGACGGGCGCGTTTGCGTGGTGCCCGTAGATTATACGTCCAGCGGATTTAATGAGAAGGGTGAATACACCATGGTCATCCAGAATTCCATGCTCTTTGACGGAGAGAAGGTGCTTGGAAGACTGCCGGAATTCAAGATTTCAACGAATATTTTCGATCTGTTCGGCAAGGATTTCATTGGAGTTAGCTCCGACCAGCCCATCTATTACGACAAACAACTGCTCGTCAGAGTTAACAAGGTATAACGTCTCACGGCACGTGTCACGGGGACGTGTCTGGTGACACGTTTATTGACACGCTACTGAAATAAAGCCCTCTCTTGCAGGCTCATGCCACAAGGGAGGGCTTTCTGATTTGTTGATTTATTTGGCGGATTATTTGAAGAACACCTGTAGCGCATGGTAGAGATGGAGCTGCCATGCCTTCATGTCATGCACGCCGCCTGGGATGACGTAAAAGTCATAGTTTTCGCCAGGTTTTAGCTGAGGACACTGGGGCAGAACCTTGCCCATGATATCCGTATGCTCCGCATAGGCAATGTCCTTGTCGCCGTTGCCGCAGAACATGTATTTCAGGGGCAGGCCGCTGGCCTCGCCGTTCTTTAAGGTCTCCAGGATGCGGGAAACCTCCTTGTCATGATCGCCGAAGGGACCGCAGCATCCGGAGAAGGGACCATACCATGCAAACAGGTCGAAGTTATTGTAGAAAGCCGCGCGATAAGTGGTCATGGAACCGAGGGACAGTCCGGCAAAGGCCCGGTGATCCCTGGTGCCGGTGAGAATGGAGACGAGGGAAGCGTCCTTTTTTGCAATGTCTTCAGCGTCATAAGTTGCACCGACGGGCGCAGCTTCGGGAAGATTTAGGAGCGCCTCGCGGGCATAGGTGGAATAATGCTTTTCCACGGCGGGGATCAGGTCTCTCCGAAGCTCGACGTTAAAGTGCTCCGTGATATAATCCGCCTGCTTGTCCGCGGTCTCGTCGCCGCGGTAGTAAGTGGGGGTCACGATGATGCAGGGATCGCAGATGCCGTCCGCAAACATGTTGTCAAGGATGGTCACGGTGTCGGGAAACATTTTGAACCACCAGTCTTCGGTCACTCCGCCCCCGTGGAGCAGATAAAGTACGTTGTATTTCTTGCTTTCGTCATATCCAAAGGGCAGATACACCCAGGCGCCTTTGTGCATGGGCTTGTTTCCGTTTTCGTCATAGGTCTGGGTGTCATACTCGAAGCGCTCCACCCGTCCCGGTTTCGTGCATTCTTTCAGCATTTCCTTTGGCATTTCATAAACGTAATTCATTTGATAACCCTCCTGTTTTATGGAAATTCGCACAACCACGTGAAATATTATAACAGGGCGCAAGGCGGTTTACAACAAAAAGCGGCAAGCAAAGAGGGCGGTTCTGACAAGAAAAGATTGGTTTTTCACGGGATTGTGCGGTAAAATGATAACAGAAAGGTGGGATGGTGGATTTGAGCAGGGAAAAAAGAGAAAACTGTGGATGGATTCGTGGAATTGCGGTGCGTCTGGCGGCGGGACTTGCGGTGGGAGTGATGATCGCATGCATGGCGGGCTGCGCGGGAAAATCGGACGTGGTGACGCTTCCGGAGCTGAGCAAGGTCACGGACAAGAGCCTAAAGGATGTCTTTGCGGAGCACGGGCTGAAGGTTGGGACCTGTCTGTCGGGCTACGTGATTGGGCAGGACCGCACGGCCAACCTCATCAAGAGTCAATTCAGCAGCGCCACCATGGAAAATGCCATGAAGCCGGACGCAATTCTAAATCAGCGGCAAAGTCAGGTGATGGGAGAGATCGTGGTGGAATACAGTCAGGAAGCCCTTCAAGTGCTGGATTTTGCAAAGAAGAACGGGCTTTCCATGCGGGGACACACGCTCATCTGGTACAGCCAGACGCCGGAATGGCTTTTCCGCCAAGGCTTTGACGAGCAAAGCGGGTTTGTGGGAAGGGAGGAAATGCTCACCCGGATGGAGACCATGATCCAAAAGAATTTTGAGGAGCTGGAGCGATTGGGATACCTGGATTTTTTCTATGCCTACGACGTGGTGAACGAGGCATGGACGGAGGACGGAGAGCTCTATCCGAATCACTGGCTGGAGATCATCGGAGAGGATTATCTCTGGTACGCCTTTTATTATGCGGATAAGTATGCGCCGGAAAGCGTTGACCTTTATTACAATGACTATAATGAGCAGTGGAAGGCGGACGTGATCGCGCAGTTTGTGGAAACGTTAAGGGATGAGGACGGAAGAAGCCTGATCGATGGCATTGGCCTGCAGGCACATCTCTTTACGTCGGACGACCTGAGTCAGTATTTTGAGGGCCTGGACCGGTTGGCGAAGACGGGGCTCAAGCTGGAAATCACGGAGCTGGAGGTTAGTCTTGGAAAGTATGAGGCGCCTCTTGCGGCGACGGAGGAGAATTTAAAAGCCCAGGGCAAATTCTATTATCAGCTGATCAATGGAATCTTTGAGCGCGTGGATGCGGGAAAACTTCGCATGGACGCCGTGACGTTCTGGGGCTTTTCGGATGCGTATTCCTGGCGGAGTGAGTACAGTCCGCAGCTGTATTCGACGGAGCTTTTCCCGAAGCACGCGCTCTACGGCGTGATGCAGATCGAGGAGTATGCAGGGTTCTAGGGCGAGGGCGAAAGATGCAGATCGAAATTATTACGAGGGCGCGGGATGCATGGAAAAGCATGCCGGAATGATGGGCGAGGGAACGGAAGTATGAAAAATAAAGGATGACAAATCCAAACAATTGTGTATAATGGATACATGGGTAATTATGGACAAGTCGTTTGGAGGTTTTGAGATGGAAACGGAAAAGAAGATCATGTTATCGGGCATTCAGCCCAGTGGCGACCTGCATTTGGGAAATTATCTGGGAGCCATCAAGAACTGGGCGGACCGTGTCAACGATTTTGATTGTTATTATTTTATGGCGGACATGCACACGATCACCGTTCGTCAGGATCCGAAGGAGCTGCGCCGTCGTTCGTTTGAGATGCTGGCGCTGTACATTGCCTGCGGCCTGGATCCCGAGAAGAACACGCTGTTTTTACAGTCCCACGTGCCTGCGCACGCACAGCTTGGCTGGGTTTTGGACTGCTACACCATGTTCGGTGAGCTCAGCCGCATGACGCAGTTTAAGGATAAATCTGAAAAGCACAAGGACAACATCAATGCGGGTCTGTTTACCTACCCGTCCCTGATGGCTGCAGACATTCTGCTTTATCAGCCTCACTACGTTCCGGTGGGCGAGGACCAGAAGCAGCACGTGGAGCTGACGAGAGACCTTGCGGTCCGCTTCAACAACATTTACGGTGACGTATTCCGCGTTCCTGAGCCTTACATCAGCAAGGTCGGCGCAAGAATCTACGGCCTGAGCACGCCCGGCAACAAGATGAGTAAGTCTGAGCCCGAGGGTTGTGTATTCCTGATGGATGAGCCGAACGTGATCATGAAGAAGTTTAAGCGTGCCGTGACGGATTCCGACGTGGAGAATTGCGTTCATTACGATAAGGTGAATAAGCCGGGCGTATCGAATCTGATGAACATTTATGCTACCATCACCGGCAAGACCTTCGAGGAGATTGAGAAGGAATTTGCGGGTCAGGGCTATGGCGTGTTTAAGCCTGCCGTTGGTGATGCAGTCGTTCAGACGCTGACGCCCATCCGCGAGGAGGCACAGAGGCTCATTGCGGACAAGACTTACTTGGAGAACGTTTACAGGGAAGGCGCGCAGAAGGCTTCCTACATTGCAAACAAGACCTTGCGCAAGGTATACAAGAAGGTTGGTTTCTATCAGCTTCCCTAGGAATTTGGGGGATCTTAAAACTGATAAAAGTGAGATTAAGGACCGCGACCGAAATGGATCGCGGTCTTTTTTTATCCAATTTTTAGGAGGGGCTTTCAAAAACGTAAGGTTTTGGTATATACTTAAATAGTGGTTTTTGTTTGTATGACGTTGCAAATGGGGAACAAAGTTTACGAGAGAAGGGCGAGGGGTACGGCAGAGACATGAAGAAGGAAAACAACAAGCAGGAAGAAGTAAAGCAGGAAATCAAGAAAGAAGAGACCAAGGGGCAGGAGAAGCCGAAGCAGGAGGCCAAGAGAGAAGATTCCAAGAAGGAAGAGACCAAGAAGGAAGATTCCAAGAAGGAAGAGACCAAGAAGGAAGATTCCAAGAAGGAAGAGACCAAGAAGGAAGAAGCCAAGAAGGAAGAGACCAAGAAGGAAGAGACCAAGAAGGAAGAAGCCAAGAAGGAAGAGGCCAAGAAGGAAGAGGCCAAGAAGAAAGAAAGCCCGAAGCAGGAGCCGCAGAAATCAGAAAAGCAGGAGCCGGCCCAGAAAATGGGATTGTACGGAAAGCTTGTGGTGATTTTGCTGGCAGTGACGGCTGCCTTGAATTTTTGTTGCGTGAACGGTTACTTTTGTGATTGGTATAAATTAACGGTCTATAGTGTAATCAGCGATGTCCTCGGAAAATTGACGGCAGGGATTCCGTTTCCTTTGGGAGAAATCCTGGGGTATCTTGGAGCTATTGCGCTGATTATTGGCGTGATCTTATTGCCGCTTCTTCTTTTCTTTAGGAAAAGGGCCAAATTCCGTAAGTTTACGGCTACGTTTTGGAAAGGCATTTTTCTTACGCTTGTGATCGTGTTTTTCATATATACGCTGAACTGGATCATTCCGTTTAGCGGACCGATTTTAAAGGTAAAGGGCGCGAAGGACCGTACGTATTCCATCAAGGAAATCGAGAACGTCAGGAATCATCTTGTAAATCAGTTAAATGCGTGTGCGGAAGAGGTCGCGCGGAATGAGTACGGGCACGTGATTTATGATCGTGAGAAAATGACGCAGGCAACCTTCAAGGCCATGCAGGAGCAGGCGAAGGACTATCCACTTCTGGCGGGATTCTATCCGCCCATGAAGGATGCCATCTGCTCGGATTTCCTGGATTGGATGAACATTGGCGGGTATACGTACCCCTATACCATGGAGGTTACGTGGAACGTATACTGTACGGATCTTTTTTATCCGACGCTTTTGGCGCATGAATCTTCACATCATCAGGGCTATTATCAGGAAAATGAGGCGAATTTTATTGCATTCCTGGCATGTACGCAGAGTGAAGATCCATTGGTTCGTTATTCTGGATATGAGGATGCGTATGAATACCTTAACGAGGCATACGTGGAAGCGATTTTTGCGTGCATGGATTCGGCTGACGCGATAGAGCACCTGAAACAGCAACCGGCGGTAAGTGAACTCGTGAAGCTGGATCGCTTGGAAGCATGGGATGCGAGCAGGAAAAAATATGAAGCCGTAAGTCATCCGGCACAGCAGTTTGAAACGGTATCTGCCCAGGTGGCTGACGTGGGTTGGAACACGCAGGCCGAAATCTTGAAGGAGAACAGTTATGACGGCGTGGTGCAGATGATCCTGGATTACTATGACGTGGCGGAAGGAGGGCTGGATCATGAGTTTTGATGAGGACCAGGAAAATATGACGACATCGTCAGATTTTGACGTGAGTGATTTCCTGGAGGAACGAAGAAAGCGCAAGGAAAGCTTTCCGAGACGATTGATCCCGGCGCTGGAGGAATATGTCCGCAGGCATTTCCTACCGGAGCGAAACGGTGGACAGCCCTTGGCCTCGCAGATGATGGTTGGTGGGATGCCGGGTGCCGCCGCCGGAGCAAGGTCTGATGGGATGATTGGCGCCGCCGGGCCGGATGCCATGAAGGCGAGCGTAGGCATGGCCATAAATGCCTTTAGGGATGAGACCGCGAAGGATGAGGAAAAGACGCCGCCAAAGAAGAAAACTTTCGGATTATTCCGCAAAGCTGCTGAAAAGCCGGCTGCGATGCCGAACGTGAAATTTGCTGCAAAGACGGCGAAGAAGAGTGAGGATCAGGATTCCCTCTCCTGCTACGAGGTTTGCGAATATGCCGAGGAGGCAAAGGGACCGAATTATAATCTGCGTGAAGCCGAAGAGGCATGGGACGTTGAGGCTCATGAATCTGCCATAAACGAAAGAATGACACACTTGTCAGATACCTATCAGCAATACCTTTTCTACCTGATCGAGAGCAAGGGTATGAGTAATGCTGAAGTTTACAAGCGTGCCATTGTAGATAAAAAGGTCTTTGCGAAGATCAAGGCCAATCCGGATTATCATCCCAAGAAGATGACGGCGCTCTGCCTTTGCGTGGGCGCGAAGCTCAACCTGGATGAGACCAGGGACCTTCTGGCGCGGGCGGGCTATGCGCTGTCACCTTGCGATAAGACGGACGTGATCTTTTCGTATTTTATCGAAAATGAAATCTACGACATGATCGAAATCGACATTCAGTTAGAAGAGCATGGGCTGCCGTGCATTATAGCGTAATGCTATGCGCCATGCACCATTCGTAAATACGCTGCTTCGCAGCTTTTGCCCTGCTTACGCAGGGCAGTTTACTCACATATATGGCTTTGCTCAGTCGAACGTGTTTGACCAGATCTTGTGGGGAACGTGGGGATCGACGTCCTTGGCCTCGAAGATCTGGCTGGCGGTGGCAAACGCGAAACCTTTTTCGCGGAGCTTTGCAATGATCTGGGGAAGGGCCTCAAGGGTCTTCTCGTTGTTTTGCATGTCGTGCATGAGGACGAGGGAACCGTCGGTCACCTGTGCGAGAACGCGGTCCACGCGGTCCTGCGCCGTGGTGGAAGGATCCCAGTCGCGGCTGTCGGCACCGCAGATGAAGGGCATGTTGATATTGGCATACATGACGTCGCTCAGTGCAATGTAAGGGGGACGGAAGAATCTGGTTTCGATGCCGACCATGTCACGGATCACGTCGGAGGTCTTGTCGATCTCCTCGCGGATCACTTCGGCGGACATCTTGCTCATGTCACTGTGGGTAAAGGAATGATTGGCGATTTCACAGCCAAGTGCAAGCTGACGCTCAAGCGTCGGCTTTTTGTCGGGGGTAATGTTTTGGCCGATCAGGAAGAACGTGCCTACAATTCCCTCGGATTCTAATATGTCGAGAACCTTCTCGGTGATGTTGGAAGGGCCGTCGTCAAAGGTCAGGGCTACGAGTTTTTGATTCTCCATGATGATTTCCTCCTTTGGAAGTGACTAGTCTCATTTTGTAAACAATGATTTTGATTCATTATACCGCATTTGGAGGTAAAACGCCATGCTTAAATCCAGGAAAATGAAAGCCGTGCTGATAGGAATCGTTGCGATTCTGCTGATCTTGCTATTTCCCATTCCAGACAGTGATGCATCCATGGATGACGGCGGGACAAGGGGATATACTGCCTTGACGTATCAGATGGTGAGATGGAATAGAATCATGCCGTCGGGAGAAGTATATGACAAGTTGGCAATTTATTGGTTTCCGGATCGCCATAAAAGCATTGAAGAATTGTGGATAATGGAAACGGGCGGGCGGTGAGATGAAACATGAGACGAAAGAGGAGAGAATTTCGAAAAAAGATTTACGTTTTGGAAGAACCTTTGCATGGATGATTTCGTCTTAAGGTTTGTAGAACGTAAGCAAGCAGCGTTTTGAAGTCGCGCTTGGCATATAAATGCGGAATCATGGATAAATCATGGATAAAAAGAGTTTTGAGAGGAGATTCGAAAGATGAAGAGAAAATTATTGGTTTTATTGTGTGCGTGCATGATGCTGGGCGGATGCTCAGACAATGGCACGGTAAAGTATGAGGAACCCGAGAGTCAGGAGGTTTGTCAGGGCGGCACGGGGGATCCGGAGGATCCCAGTCAAGGCGGCAATGAGGATCCCAGCCAAGGCGGCAACGAGAACCCCGGAAAGGGTAGCAACGAGGATCCCAGCCAGGGCGGATCAGGAGAAGTGAAGCAGCTTGGCGCGCCCTCCGGCCGTGAGATCGTTCCGGTGGAGCTTCGGGACGCATGGGCGAAGGCTGCATACTTTACAGACCAGTCCTATCTGGAGAATGGTGGTAACATTTTGGTAAGCCCGCTGTCCCTGAACGTGGCGCTGGGCATGGTGGCCGAAGGCACGACCGGCGAGACGGCGAAGGAACTGTATCGCTACCTTGGCACGGAGGAATATGCCAAATGGGTGGATCAGTACATGTCGTATGCGGAAGGCCTGAAGGCTGACGTGAACAATGAATATAATAAATATACCTTCTGCTACAAGCTTGCAAACTCCATTTGGGTGAGAGAGGGTGACACGCTTCAGAAAGCGTATCAGGACAACGTGAAGAAGCTTTTCCGCGCGGAGGCGGCCAACGTGAATTTCGCGGGAGATCCGGAGGGGACGGCTGACAGGATCAATTCCTGGTGTGACGAGCACACGAATGGCCTTATCCCGGAGATCGTAAAGCCGGAAATGCTAAAGAATCCGAGTCTTGCGTCCATTTTGGTGAATTCCCTTTACTTTGAATCGCCCTGGGCGGATGAATGGATCGTGCGTGAGCATGAGTTTACCAATCTTGAGGGAAAAACGACCAAGCAGGACATGCTGTTTGATTATAATGAGGACGGCATTTACTTCGAAAATGACAAGTGTACCGCCTTCGCAAAGAATTATTACAACGGATTCCAGTTTATCGGCATTCTTCCCAAGGACGAGGGAGAGTTCCAGCTGAGCGATCTGGACTTAAAGAGCCTGATGGAATCAAAGTCTTATGATTATGAGGTTCACGCGATCATGCCTAAGCTGAATTACGACACGACGTCAACCTGCATCGTTGACGCATTAAAGGCACAGGGCGTTGAAAAGATTTTTGATCCGTTCTGCATGGAATTCGACAAGATGCTGGAAGGAAAGCCTTTGTACGTCAGCGACATTATCCAGAAATGCAAGATCGAACTGGATGAGCAGGGAACCAGGGCCGCCGCAGTTACGGCGATCTTTGTCGATGAAGCCGCATGTGCGATGCCAGATGAGGTCCAGATCAAGGAAGTCTTTTTGGACAGACCTTTCGCATTTTTGATCTATGACAGCAGAAACGATCAAGTAGTTTTTGCCGGAAAGGTGACCGACATACAATAGATTGTGGGTAAGAAATTGAGAAGCACAATAGGTTGAGATGCGGAAAAAGTAACAAAAAAAAGGACACTTTATTTGCGAAGTGTCCTTTTTTTTTGCGCAAAATTATGATATAATAAATCAAAATTTAGGCGTTTACGTAAATGAGGCCATATATGTATGGCGTTGCGAGAAATTTGATGAACGCTGGCGGAAATTAATTAAGTGCGTCTCTTTACTAAATTTTGATTTTGGTATATAATAAATACCTGCGCTGAGAAGTTACGTAAGCGCAATTGGCAATAAAGGGGTTAAAAGGGGGCAGTTGGTAATGGGTCTGAAAGACGTATTCGCTAACAAAAAGTTAGCGAAAATCAAGAAAATGCAAAGTGAAACACAAAAGATCAGTCAAAGTATTTCACTTGGAGATTCCGCACAGACGGAAGCAATGAGGAATCATTTCCCGAAGGAAGTAGCTGCACTTGAATCGTATGCAAAGGCGGCAGAAGACCTGTTCCTGTACATTAAGGCAAATCCGGAAGTTGTATATATCTTAAAAGACATGAACATTTTACCTCCGTTTATGGTGTTCCCCTGGCTGGAGCCGGAAGCACCTGACTGGAAAGAGGGAATCGCAAGTTCCTATGCGGACATGTTCAAGCGCATGATGAATCAAAAGAGTCCTAATGAAATTTATGATTACGTAAAGCAATTTCCATATCCTGACTGGTGGATCCATAATCCTCCGTGCCAGCCGGTACTGTATCAGGAGTATTGGGAGATCGATTTGGCCGAGACCGGATATGATGATCACTGGAGGCTCGCTCTTTGTAAGAAGTACAGAGACAAGCACTGTTCAAGGTTCCATTCCGAGGAATGTGACGGCAAGAAACCCTATCGCGACTAAGGCATCCTATAGGGATAAGATGGGAAGGAGTCTGTTTTCGCTTTCGCGGAGACGGGCTCTTTTTGGTATTTCAGATCATGGGGAGGAGTAAGGCATGCAAAAGTACGTAATGGCATTGGATCAGGGAACGACGAGCTCCAGATGTATATTATTTGACAAGGGCGGGAATATTTGTTCCATGGCGCAAAAGGAGTTCGGACAGATCTATCCGAAGCCGGGCTGGGTGGAGCATGACCCGAAGGAGATCTGGTCCAGCCAGCTGGCGGTGGCCATCGAAGCCATGGCCAGGATTGGCGCGGGTGCGGACAGCATTTGCGCGATTGGCATCACGAACCAGAGAGAGACGACCATTGTCTGGGACAAAGTGACGGGCGAGCCGGTTTACAATGCCATCGTGTGGCAGTGCCGCAGAACCGCGGACCGCATTGAGCAGCTGAAGGCGGACGGCATGGAGAATCTTGTCCGCGAGCATACGGGACTGATCCCGGACGCATATTTTAGCGCCACGAAGATCGCGTGGATCCTGGACAACGTGCCGGGCGCGCGGGAACGGGCCGAGAAGGGGGAACTGCTATTCGGAACCGTGGATTCCTGGCTGATCTGGAATCTGACAAAGGGTGCGGTGCACGTGACGGATTACACGAATGCGTCGAGAACCATGTTGTTTGACATTCACAAGCTTTGCTGGGATGAGGAGCTTTTGCAGTATTTCCAGATCCCGGGCGCGATGCTTCCGAAGGTATGTCCCTCCAGCTTCGTTTATGGGGCAACGGATCCCTCCGTATTGGGCGGGCGCATTCAGATCGCGGGAGCGGCCGGTGACCAGCAGGCGGCGCTGTTCGGGCAGTGTTGCTTTGAGCAGGGCCAGGTGAAGAACACCTATGGCACGGGGTGCTTTTTGTTGATGAACACGGGAAATCAGGCCATCGCCTCAAAGGCAGGCCTTCTTACCACCATCGCCGCCAGCGGGGAAGGCGGGATCGAATATGCGCTGGAGGGAAGCGTTTTTGTGGCCGGCGCGGCGATCCAGTGGTTGCGCGACGGCATGAGAATGTTCCAGAAGGCTTCCCAGTCTGAGGAATATGCCAGAAGAGTAAAGGATACGGCAGGGGTTTACGTGGTGCCTGCCTTTGCGGGCATGGGTGCTCCCTATTGGGACCAGTATGCGAGGGGAACCGTTGTGGGCATAACGCGCGGCTGCACCAAGGATCATTTTGTCAGGGCGACGCTGGAATCCATCGCTTATCAGACTTCAGACGTCCTTGCCGCCATGGAGGAGGACAGCGGCATGAAGCTAAAGAGCCTTACCGTGGACGGCGGCGCGAGCGCGAATGATTTCCTTATGCAGTTCCAGGCGGACGTGATCGGAACGGTGGTGCTAAGGCCCCGCTGCATTGAGACTACGGCGCTGGGCGCGGCTTATCTCGCCGGATTGGCGACGGGCTATTGGTCCGGAAAGGATGAGATCCGCGAAAACTGGAGCCTTGGGGCGGAATTTGTGCCTGCCATGTCATGGGAGAGACGTGAAGCGCTTCTGAAGGGCTGGAAGCGGGCAGTGAAATGCGCAAGAGTCTGGGTTGAAGAAGAAATATAAAAATATACCTTGACAGGCGAGGTATATTGTGATAATTTATAATTGTCTTGAGGCGAAAGCTTTAAGGCTTCGAATATAGATAAGATGAAATTATAATAAAAGAAAGGAAAGGGAAGAAAATGTTAAATTTTATTATGAGTTTGGTTGCAGGTGCAATTTCCGGATGGTTGGCAGGTATTATCATGAAGAGTAAAAATGGCCTTATCATCAATATTATTCTTGGTCTTGTTGGTGGTATTGTTGCGGGAGCGCTGTTCAAAATTGTTGGCATCGCCTTCTTCGGATTCTTCGGAAACATCATCGGCGGTGCGATCGGTGCGTGCATCCTGATTGCAATCGTAAGATTTATCAAAAAGAAATAAAAGAAGTTCATAATGGATTGGCGATAAGCCGTCCGCCTTGCGTGGCCGATGGATCACGTGAGCCGGACGGCTTATTTTTTGTCTTGTAACCTTTTCAATTATTTGTTAGAATAGAGCTGTGAGTGATCACAAAGAGAGAAGCAGGAGGGAAAATGGACATGGGGGAGTACGTATTATGCTGTTGTTCCACGGCAGATCTTTCTAAGGAATATTTTGAGAAACGACAGATTCCCGTTGTCTTTTATCACTTTGAGCTGGACGGAGTGAATTATCTGGATGACTGCGGCGTCAGCATTTCTTCGGAGGAATTATTCCGGAGAATGGATGCGGGTGCGTCTACGCATACGTCACAGGTGTCCGTTGGCGAATATTTGGAGTTTTGGAGAAAGTATTTAGTAAAGGGTCTGAACGTTATCCACGTGACGCTTTCTTCCGGACTGTCTGGAAGTTACCAGTCCGCAATGATCGCAAAGGCGGATCTGGAAAGGGAGTTTCCGGATCAGAAGATCTGTGTGATCGATTCCCTGGGAGCGTCCAGCGGCTACGGTCTTTTTGTTGATACGCTCGCAGACATGCGGGATGCGGGAACGCCCTTCGACGAATTGTGTGACTGGGCGGAAAAGAACCGTCTGAAAATGCATCACTGGTTCTTCTCCACGGATCTTACTTATTACATTCGCGGCGGCAGGGTGTCAAAGGGTGCCGGCCTGGTAGGACAAATGTTGAACATCTGTCCCCTGCTGAACATGGATCAATTGGGACATTTGACGCCGAGGGAAAAGATCCGCGGAAAGAAAAAGGTCATGATCCGCACGGTGGAAAAGATGAAGGAGCACGCCCAGGGAGGAACGGATTACTCCGGAAAGTGTTTCATGTGTGAGTCCCTGTGCATGGATGACGCAAAACAATTAGCAGAAATGATTGAAAAAGAGTTTCCTCATTTGAACGGTAAGGTTCAGATTTATCCCATTGGGGCAACCATTGGAAGTCATACGGGTCCCGGGACCATTTCCATCTTCTTCTGGGGAGACGAAAGAGTCGATTAGATCGTGAGATGCCTTTGGGGATTCCCCTTAGGCATCTTTGTCAGTTAATCAAAGGAGAAAACAAATGCGCGTAATGGTGATGGACGGACAGGGCGGCGGCGTTGGAAAGCTTTTGGTGGAAACGCTTTTGGCGACGATCCCCGGAGTGGAAGTCATTGCAGTGGGGACGAATGCCACTGCCACGGCGAACATGATGAAGGGCGGCACGGCACTTGGAGCTACCGGTGAAAATGCCGTGATCTATAACAGTGCGCGAGTGGATGCCATTTGCGGGCCCATGGGAATCCTGATGGCGAATGCCATGCTGGGGGAGATTTCGCCTGCCATGGCGACGGCGGTCTCGGGAGCGGAGGTTCCCATTTTCCTGATCCCCATGGGAAAGTGTAACGCGAAGGTTGCAGGCGTTGCGGACAAAAAGCTTGCAGACTACGTGAAGGAAGTCGTTGACAAAATTGCGGCGTTGGCATAAAGAAGCCGCAGGCCGTGACCTTGGCGAGATGGGATGAATAAAATGAACGATCAGGAAATGGCAGACAGACAAAGAGCACAATTCAAAAAGATGACGGAGACTCCCATCGCGCCGCTGGTAATTAAGTTGGGGATCCCGACGACGATCAGCATGTTGGTGACAAGCATCTACAATATGGCTGACACTTTTTTCATCGGCCAGTACGGCATTGGCATCGTGGATGAGACGGTTACGGACGTGAACGCGGCAAGCACGAGCGCGTCCGGTGCGGTTGGCGTGGTGTTTGGCCTGATGGCGATCATTCAGGCATTTGGATTTATGTATGGGCAGGGGAGCGGAAGCATTTCCTCCCGCGCCCTTGGCGCAAAAGAGGTGGACAAGGCATCCAAGTATTCCTCCACGGGGTTCTTCGCGGCACTGGCCACGGGTAGCCTGATGACAGTGCTGGGACTGCTCATGCTCGATCCCTTGATGAGACTTCTTGGCAGTACGGATACAATTTTGCCGTATGCCAGGACCTACGGTTTTTACATTTTGCTTGCAGCGCCTTTTATGTGCGCAAGCTGCGTGCTGAACAACGTACTGCGCTTTGAAGGACAGGCAGCATTTGCCATGGTGGGACTTGCCTCCGGCGGTATCATTAACATTTTTGGCGACTGGCTTCTTATGAGTCAGTTCCAAATGGGAATCCGGGGCGCCGGCATCTCCACGGCAATCTCCCAGCTTATCAGCTTTGGGCTGTTGTTGTCCATGTTTCTTCGCGGGAAAACGTCCGGAAAGATTGCCCTCCGGAACGTATCGAAGGACTTGCAGGATCTGTCGCTGATCTGCAAAACGGGATTTCCCAGCCTTGTGCGACAGGGACTTACCAGCATCTCCACGATGCTTTTGAATGACTGTGCGGGTGTGTATGGTGATGCTGCGGTGGCGGCCATGTCCATTGTGAACCGCGTTTGTTTCTTCACCTTTGCGACGGCGCTTGGCATCGGGCAAGGCTTTCAGCCAGTGTGTGCGTTTAATTACGGCGCAAAGAAGTATGAGCGCGTCCGGAAGGCATTTTTGTTTACGTTTTTGCTGGGAGAGGTCTTCCTTGGAACCGTGGCCCTGGCAGGCGTTTGGTTTACGGAGCCGTTGGTGCGGATTTTCCGGGATGATCCGGAGGTTGTGCGGATCGGAGCGATTGCTTTGACGGTTCAATTTGTCGGGCAGGTATTTCAACCGCTTTCCGTATGTACGAACATGCTCTTCCAAAGCGTCGGAAGGGTTGGGATTGCCACGCTCATGTCCATGTTAAGGAGTGGTCTGTTCTTTTTGCCGGTGTTGCTCATCTCATCGAAGTTGTTTGGACTTACGGGCATTCAGTGTTCGCAGGGAATTGCGGACGTGCTGACGATGTTTGTGGCAGTGCCTTTTGTGGTGAGTTTCCTTCAAGAGATGAAGGAAATGGAAGAGATTGCCATGGAGGAACAGGAAAAATAACAGGCAGAGAGCCTGCAGGGAGTTTGAGGTAGCGGACGTGGAAAGTCGAAGGGACAAGATTGCGCATGCGGGACTGGAATGGTTCCTTGTTTTTTTAACGTTTGGCTGCATTGGCTGGCTGTATGAGGTCGGCATCATGTGGTTTGAAATGAAAGAGGGTTTTGTAAACCGGGGATTTTTGTATGGGCCCTGCTTGCCGATTTATGGAGTTGGCGGCCTGATTGTTTTGCTCGTCACGAGACGAGTGAAAAAGCATCCGCTCATTTGCTTTCTGGTTGTTTGTCTGCTGACAACGGGCGCAGAGCTTTTGACGAGCTACCTGTTGCAGTGGAGGCTTGGATACTTCCTGTGGGATTATCGAAATACGGGGTACGGACCGACCTTTGAGGGAAGGATCGCAGTGCGCTCAAGCCTGCAGTTTGGATTGATCGGGATGGCGGCAGTCTACGCGGTGCATCCGCTTTTGAAGAAGATCATACAAAAGATCCGGGGGAAATTCCCTGGGGCGTATTTGATCATGGCGTGCCTGCTGCTGGCTGTGTTTCTTGTGGATTTAACGTTTCACTTAATTTGCGGAAGCAACGCGTGACGGAGTTTCTTTCTCTTGCCATGCGAAGGATTTTTGATTAAAATAGATATGCGGCTTACGTGAAAGTAAGTTAAGATTGGAAAGGGGAAAAGCATATGTTGGTTCAAAAGTACAAGGACATGCTTTCGAAAAAATCGGTGATCCGCGAGCTCTCGGAGTTTGCCACGGCACGGGGCCAGGAGATTGGCTATGAAAACGTATTTGATTACAGTTTGGGAAATCCGTCGGTGCCCGTTCCCAAGGCGTTTACGGACAGGATGATCCAGATGCTGGCGACGAGAGATCCCATGGAGCTTCACGGTTACAGCCCTAGCCTTGGAATCACTTCCGTTCGCGAGGCCGTTGCGGCATCCTTGGAACAGCGTTTTGGCATTCCTTACCGCAAAGAGCATATCTTTATGGCGACGGGCGCAGCAGGCGCTTTGGCACATGCTTTTCGTCTGGTAACGGAGCCTGGTGACGAGATCCTTACGTTTGCCCCATATTTCCCGGAATACGGACCTTACGTGAATCTGACGGGAGCTGTTTTGAAGGTGGTTCCGCCCAATACGGAGACGTTCCAGATAAATTTCCCCGCCTTCGAGGAGATGCTGACGGAAAAGGTTATGGCGGTGCTTGTCAATACGCCGAATAATCCTTCCGGAATCGTGTATTCCACGGAGACGATCCAGAAGCTGACGGATATCATGAGAAAGAAATCTGAGGAATTTGGGCATGAGATCTATCTGATCTCCGACGAGCCGTACCGTGAGATCGTATTTGCGGGCGTTGACGCACCGTGCGTGTCCAAGTTCTATGACAATACCATTATGTGTTATTCCTTCTCGAAGTCTTTGTCCCTGCCCGGTGAGCGTATCGGTTACGTGGCGATCAATCCGGCCTGCAAGGACGCTGAGGACATGATCGTGATGTGCGGGCAGATCTCCCGCGGCATCGGTCACAACTGTCCTCCTTCGATCATTCAGCTGGCGGTTGCCGACGTACTTGACAAGACGGCGGATCTTTCCGTCTATGAGACCAACATGAACTTGATCTATGATTGCCTCGTGGAGCTTGGCTTCACGGTCGTAAAGCCTGGCGGAACCTTCTATATCTTCCCGAAGGCACTTGAGCCGGATGCGGTGTCATTCTGCAACAAGGCAAAGAAATATGACCTCATCCTCGTGCCCGCCGACAACTTTGGCGCACCCGGATTCTTCCGCATGGCCTACTGCATCTCCACCGAGAAGGTGAAGCGCTCCCTTGAGGCCCTGCGCAAATTCGTGACTGAGGAGTATGCAAAGTAAAATTTCAGGCAGAGCAAAATTTGCCGTACAATACTGGTAGACAATCCGTCCCGTCGGCAGTCCCTGCTTCAAGTAGACGGGCAGATTGCCGGATAATAGATATGGACAACCCGTCCCGGCGGCAGACCTGATCCACAGGGACGATAGCGGATTTTCCGTCGCGAGGCTTGCGCTTAGCCGCCGCCACCGAGCCCGTACCCGCGAAGCGGGAAACAAGGGCGAATGGCGGCAAATAAGGCGCGCGAGCCGAACAGGAAAATTCGCGTGTCCCGTGGACAGGCTGCCGCCGGGACGGATTGGGGTAATTGGGGTCGGCAAATTTGCCGGCCCGTAAAGGAGGAGCTGCCGCCGGGACGGATTACGGTAATTTGAGGGGCGGCAAAGCGAAAGGAGACAACATGTACCAGGCTGGATTGGTTTTGGAAGGCGGAGGAATGCGAGGAGTCTACACCGCCGGCGTACTGGACTTTTTTTTAGAGAAGAACGTTCTGCTGTCAAGCGTATACGGCGTGTCTGCCGGTGCCTGCCACATGTGCAGCTATCTGTCAGGACAAAAGGGTCGCGCCCGGGACGTGTCGGTGGATTATCTTGACAATAAGATGTATTGCAGCGCAAGAAGCCTGATTCTGACGGGCGATCTCTTTAACGTGGACGTTGCGTACAATTTGATTCCCAATTACCTGAATCCGTTTGACCACCAGGCATATCACCAATACCAGGGCAAGGCATATTCCGTAGTGACCAATATTGTTACGGGTCAGCCGGAATACCTCCGGATCAGGGATCTGAAAGAGGACATGGATGCCATACGCGCGTCAGCGTCACTGCCGTTGATGGCGAGAAACGTGGAAATCGATGGGAAATTATATTTGGACGGCGGCATCGCGGATCCCATTCCCATCGCAAAATCCATCTTGGACGGCAACCGCAAGAACGTTGTCATCCTGACCAAGGAAGAAGGGTTCGTGAGAAAGCCAACGGATAAGCTATCCCTGGCGCTCATAAAAGCCAGATACCTGAAATATCCTAAGATATATGAATTGATGGCACGTCGCCATAAAAGTTATAATGAGACGCTGGATTACCTCTATCGGCAGGTGGATAACGGCCAGGCCTACGTGATCCGTCCGAAGCATCCAAGTAAGGTGGGACGGATCGAGAAAAATAAGGAAAACCTTTTGGCGCTGTACCGCCAGGGCTACGAGGAAGCGGCAGATCATTATGAAAGCCTGATGGAGTATCTGGGAAAGGAATCGAACTAGCATGGATAAGTTTTTTGACGTAATCAAGGCGATCATCTACGGAATTGTGGAGGGAGTGACGGAATGGCTTCCCGTCAGCAGCACGGGACACCTGATCCTGGTGGAAGAGTTCCTTCCTTTTAACAATGTCAGCGAAGGATTTTTTGACATGTTCGACGTGGTGATCCAGCTGGGCGCGATCCTGGCGATCGTGATCCTGTTCTGGAATAAGATCTGGCCGTTTCAACTGCCCCAAAACCAAGAGGATCCGGCCCCCGGCATCATGGGATTTGTCAAGATGGATAAGATCATCCTCTGGATCAAGATCGCCGTGGCCTGCGTTCCGGCCGCCATTATCGGAGTTCTCTTTGATGACTGGTTTGACAAGTGGTTTTATAATCCCGTTTGCGTGTCCATCGCGCTGATCGTTTTCGGCATTGCATTTATTGTCGTGGAAAACTGGAATAAGTCACGCAGACCTGCCATAAGAAGACTTGATGACATTACCTTCAAAACGGCTCTTCTCATTGGCATTTTCCAGCTGATCGCAGCCATTTTTCCCGGAACTTCCCGTTCCGGAGCAACCATAGTCGGCGCGTTGCTCATCGGCGTGAGCCGCACGATAGCCGCTGAATTTACGTTTTTCCTGGCGATTCCCGTCATGTTCGGGGCAAGCCTTTTGAAGATTTTGAAATTCGGTTTCCATTTCACTGCACTGGAATTCGCCTTATTGATGATCGGAACTTTCGTTGCTTTCGCTGTTTCGCTGTTTATCGTCCGTTTCCTGATGGCCTTCATCAAGAAACATAACTTCAAAATCTTTGGTTGGTACCGCATCGTTTTGGGCGTGATCGTACTTCTCTACTTTGGTCTGGCGAAGGGTAATTAAACCGTTTTACCTTTAAAAACCTTGTCAAGAATTAAAAATTCACAAATATTTTTACTTAATTTTGTGAATTTTTTCGTTAGAAAGGTTGACAAGCTGTCAGAAACACGCTATATTATTAGGCGAAAAGCGCAATAAATGCGCAGAACGCTTGAAATGGAAGGCGCCAAGGGCGCAAGTAGGCAATTAAGAAGGGAGAATTAACCATGGCAGACGAAAAGGTAGTTGCAGCAGTTAAGACCGAGGAAGTAAAGAAGGAAGAAGTTAAGAAGGCAGTAGCAAAGAAGCCTGTTGCTAAGAAGCCCGCTGCAGAGAAGGCAGTAGCTGAGAAGAAGGCTCCTGCTAAGAAGGCAGAGAAGGCAGTAGCTGAGAAGAAGGCTCCCGCTAAGAAGGCAGAGAAGGCAGTAGCTGAGAAGA
>JAEEGL015353779.1_pt1 | contig 24874 bp, 17 predicted proteins | sample 9134231 | NCBI WGS metagenome assembly JAEEGL01 (sample SAMN16246548, study PRJNA631951) | gut metagenome | biome: gut microbiome; feature: rumen; material: fiber-attached | host: Bos | place: Iran: Karaj | collected 2018-10
AGTATAAAGTATATATTAATAAAGGAATTGCTAAAGTAAGTGTAGGTGTTGTTAAATAGTCTAAAAAGCAAGTGATAGAGCCTATGATAAAAATGAAAAATGTTAATTTTTCCCAATTCAATTTATCTATGTTCATCAAAAGAATAATGGACGTAATAACTGGCAGTAGCATTATTGGTGCTTGTTGCAAGGAGTATGAAACCGATAAATAATCAAAAGCAATAAGTGCGAAGCAAATCGCGAACATATTATACTTTCCGAGTTTTTTATATAGTTCATAAGCTAGTATTAAAAACGAAAGAAGAAATACCACAAAATTTAATATTCTTATTTTATAAACATCAAAAGCAATCAATAAAGGTCTTAGAAAAGCAAGATATCCGTGGTAATATCTAGCATAATTGACAGATGTAAGTAAATTGTGATTTAACGTTTCCTTTAATTCGTCAATTATAAGATAGCTCTCATCAGGCATCGGTTCGCCACTACTAGTGACGTTATTACTACTATAAGACATAAGATCGTGCATCGTGTCTTTTAATTGATACTTTACAACATCTTTATTATAATTTTTTCTTACTTTTAAATAAGATTCAACAGGTTCAGTATTATCGATAGAATATGCTTCATTTATCATAAGGGCATCGGTTGCATTGTCAACTGTACAAGGAAAAGTAACGACATATACAAATCCCTCTTTTGCCATTTGGGTAGCAGATTTTTGACAATTATCTAATATCATTGATGATGGAAATAAAGAAACCACATAAAGAGACAAATTATATATAACTATTAAAACAATAAAAACCGCAAAATATTTTAAAAAATTTATAAAATAATTCATATTTATACCTTCTAAAAACACACTAAATAGTGTTAAATAAGCTTTCTAATGAAGTATAATTGAATATAGTTAAATAATCAATTAAAATAAAGAAAAATAGACTATTATTAATTGTCTCGATGATGATTAATAATAGAGATTAAAAAGGTAGTGAAAAATAATGAAAAAAATTAGTGTTATTATCCCAATGTTCAATGAAGAAGAAGTTGCAAATATTTGCTATGATAGGGTAACCGAAGTAATGAAAAGCCTAGAAAACTATGATTATGAAATAATAGTAATAAATGATGGTAGCCAAGATAATACATTAAATATTTTAAAAGAATTAGCATCTAAAGATCAAAAACTAAAAGTTTTTTCATTTTCTAGAAATTTTGGTCATAGTTGCGCAATTGAGTGCGGTATTGATAATTGTAGTGGAGACGCAGCTGTTATTATTGACGCAGATTTACAAGATCCTCCAGAAGAAATACCTGCAATGATTAAAGAGTGGGAAAATGGATATGAAGTCGTATATGGCAAAAGAAAACATAGAAAAGGTGAGTCTGTATTTAAATTAATGACAGCAAAAATATTTTACAGATTTTTAGATAGAATTACTGACATAAAAATACCTATAGATACAGGAGATTTTAGATTAATTGATAAAAAAATTATAGACAACATCTCAAATATGCCAGAAAAGAACAAATATATGCGAGGCTTAATTAGTTGGTGTGGCTATAAACAATACGCACATGAATATGAAAGAGATGCTAGGCTTGCAGGAAAAACAAAGTACACATTATCTAAGATGGTTAATTTGGCTACAGATGGAGTTATGAGCTTTTCGTCAAAGCCTCTTAAACTTGTTGGCAAACTTGGAATTATTTCAATTGTAATTTCAATAATTATATTAATCTACTCTTTAGTTTCATATTTTACAGGAAGAGCAATAGAGCCTGGCTGGACTTCTATTATGGTTACAATTACGTTCTTTACGGGTATACAACTATTATGTTTATGGCTAATTGCAGAATATATTGCGAGAATTTATGAAAATTCTAATGCTAGACCAAATTATATTGTTGATGAGACAATAAATATATAATATGTAGTGGCGACCATTGGTCGCCATATTAAAAATGGCGGTCAATGACCGCCACAAAATATTGAAATCCAATAAAGAACCATCAAATGCAAAGGATAATAAGAATAGAATAAATATTTTAAAAATTTAGATTTTTTTCCCAGTTGCCCATTGTAATTTGAGATGAATGGAATCGCAAGTAAGATTCCCCAATATATCGGTAATATCGACAATACGCTAATATCGTTCCAAGGAATGTATTCAATAACTTCTAATACCGCAATGCAACTAAAAGAAATCCATAATATAGATTCTTTTTGAGATTTTACGTAAAAGTAGATTGAATAAATAAACAACATCATTAACATACAATAATCTGTACGTAGTGCAACTGCAAACAAGTTTATACATACAATACTTAAAATGGACAGAATTTTCGAATGCGGTTTTAAGTATTCAAATACACAAAGAGAAGATAAACCTAAAAATAATGTGAAAAATACATTTTGATAATAAATATTGGATATTTTTCCACTGTTTAATAAATTAAAAGGGATTTCTGAAATAATTGCAAACATTAATAGTCTTGCCCAATATTTTAGAAGTCTTTTTTTATCGTCTTTTGTATGCAAATAACCTTGAATAAGTAAAAAACAGAAAATAGGAAACGCAATTCTACCGATTAATCTAAAGATTATCATATCCGGGAAAAAAGTTCCTCCAATATGATCGATTGTCATCGTAATGATAGCTATTATTTTTAATGTGAAAGTAGAAATATTATTCACCTCGATTATTTTGATATAAATACTCTCATATCATTGTATATTTCATAGGTATATTTGTAATTATTTACAATAAATTGTTCTATTTCTTCTGATTCTTGAAAGCAAAGTTTGGCATGTTTGTTTTTTAAAAAGTAAGGTTTTTCTATTTTTGATAATTGTTCAATAACTCTTGAAGTTCCATTATATCCCAAGTTTCCATTAAGAAGTAAATCTAAATCTCCATTGTTTTGATGTTTTGGAATACCATAGAAACTAGCTTCAGGGGAAAGAATATACACATTATAACCTTCTTTTTCCTTTTGGTCTTTTAAAAGGTCATATGCCCTTAAATAGCCTTCCATGTATTTGTTTACAAATCTGCAGTAATCATACACATTATATTCATCACTCATTTTATATGGATGATAGAAGACAATGGAATAGGAATAAGTACATGTACATATAAGAAAAGTTGAGATGATAATTGCATATGCTAAATCTATTGAAAATACGACCTTTGGAGTATATTTTACATCACTAAAAAATACTTGCATAGAATACATAGTGGGTATGGACATTACAAAGAACGTACAAAGTACGTGATATGGATTTGCGATTGGAAATGTATATAGTATTGATGCTATGCAAAAATTAAAAAACAAAAGATCTTTTTTAGACTTGTTTTTTATATAATTAAAAAGCAAAGGAGCTTCAAATACAAGTAGAAAAGCAATAGGCAACATATCTGAAGATATGAATGAGTTCTCTTTTGCAAAATCAAATGCTCCTCCAATACAGTAATTAAAAAATGAAATAAAATTATGATTTAATAATAGATAAATTACAAAGAAAATACCAATTATTATTTCTGAAATAATTGAGGGAATAATTGATTTGATTTTTTGTTTTTTTTCAGATGTTATTAATAAATAAATATAAAATGCAATTGAAAAGTAAGCACCAATTGTATGCTTGGTAAGAACTGCTAAGCCCAACAATATGCCTTGAAAAATTCTATATCTGTTTTTGTTTTTTTCTGTGATTTTATTTTCTAATAGTAAGATGGAAAAGATGAAAATAAGAATCATAGAGTTATAGTTTGCTCCACTGTTAAGAAATATAATAAGAAGTGTAATCAATGAAATTGCCGCGAACCTTGATTTATAAGGCTTTACAAAACTTGTTATTAAAAAGGAGCAAACAAATAGTAGTGTTGCAGAAATTAAACCGCTAAATATATTTAAAATGTAAAACTTGTTTCCAAAAATTAATATGAATAATGCACCAATATAGTGAAATAATGGAGGAATAATAATATTAAAATCGTTATAAGGTGTAAATCCATCATATATTTTTTGCATAAAGTGATAGTTCCACGAATTGTCCAAACTAAAATCTGAAGTTGTAACAGATAAAATTGTGAAAAATAAAAATGCAATTAAAAATAATATAACATTTTTAAGTGTATGATATTTTTTATGCATTTCAGCCTCCAAACAATAAAAATATAACGGCACAATGCCGTTTCTAAAGTGGAGCGGGAAAGGGGAATTGAACCCCCATCACTGGGTCGGAAGCACAGGATTCTACCATTGAACTATTCCCGCAAAAAACTAACAAATATGTTACAAAATGATTAAAAAATAATGCACAAGTTGTTAATAAAAAATAATAGAGCTAGAATGAAACTAGCTCTATGTGGTGGTAGCGGAAGTGAGATTCGAACTTACGACCTACCGGGTATGAACCGGGTGCTCTAGCCAACTGAGCTATTCCGCCTTAAAAAGCTTCTTTATTATACAAAAATACATTTGTAAAGTCAATGGTTTTTGGAAAAAACCTTGTCAAATGTGCATTCTAGTAATATAATGAACTGAGTATTAGGCGAGAGTGGGAGATTTTTATGAATAAAGATATAGCAATAAAAGATAAATCAATTAAGGCGCTTACAGCACTTACGATGAGCATTAAACTTTTTTCTATGCATGCTGTTTTTGCGACAAGTAGTACTTTGGATGGAAGTTCTCAATTAGGGCAGGCTATTAGCAATATTGAAGGCGGAGTAGGACCATATGCAGTGCTTAAAGAAATTATGGGGCTGATGGCATGGTTCGCTTTTGCTATTGCCGTATTTAAGATGATTCAGATAGGTATTTTGTTTCTTACTGGCACTGCTGGTAAGAGAGGCGGTGCTAAAGATGCATTGCTTCCTTGGTTTGTAGGAGCAATTATCTGTGTGATGTTTGGAGTAATTGGGCCGTGGGTTATTGATTTGTTTGCTTCTTCTGCAGGCGATGATATATTTGCACAATAAGAAATATTTATATATAAAAGAGGAGGACTATTATGAAAAGAACGATTTTTGGCTTAAGTACGTTATTAGGTTTATCTAGTACTGTATTTGCAACAGTACCATCTATAAACCCAACGCCTGTACCACCAACTCCGGAAATGGTAGAGGCTGTTGAAAAAATTCTAGGTGCAGCACAATGGATTGGCTTTGTAGTAGGCGTAGCCATGATTATCTATGTAGGTGTTAAATATCTTACAGCAGGTGCAGGTCAAAAGGCTGAAGTTAAATCTACTATGATACCAATACTAATTGGCGCAGCATTAGTTTCGCTAGCTCCAACTATAGCAAAGTGGTTGTTTGGTATGTTTGCAACTAGCAATTAATTAAATTATAATAATAAAAATGGAGGTAATTTTTATGAAAAAATTCGTATTAGGGGCATCTTTATTATCAGCATTGATGTCTAGTAGTGTATTGGCATATAGTATATCTATTACTCCAACAGCACCAACAACTTCAGGTTTAATAACTGGTATTACAACTATTTTGGGTGCTGCACAATGGATAGGATTTATAGTTGGTGTTGCTATGATCATCTATGTAGGTGTTAAATATCTTACAGCGGGTGCAGGACAAAAAGCAGAAGTTAAGTCTACTATGATACCAATATTAATTGGTGCTGCATTAGTAGCGTTAGCTCCAACTATTGCTAACTGGATATTTGGTATGTTTGGCGGTGGCAACGGTTAAAGAAAGATTGCTATTTTAGGCGACGAATGCGTCACTTTATTATGCTTTACACAATATTTAAAAGGAGTAAAACTATGATAAAAAAAGTGTTATTATTATCTACACTAATGATGAATAATATTGCATTAGCATATGAGATTTCTATTACAGCACAACCACCAAATAACGCGCAATTAGTGAGTGGTGTTACAACTATATTGGGGGCAGCACAATGGATAGGATTTATAGTTGGTGTTGCCATGATTATTTATGTAGGTGTTAAATATCTTACAGCAGGCGCTGGAAAAAAAGCAGAAGTTAAATCTACTATGATACCAATACTAGTTGGTGCTGCTTTAGTAGCATTAGCTCCAACTATTGCTAACTGGGTATTTGGAATGTTTTCTAACGGTGGCGGAGGTGCTGGAGCGGGAGCATCTACAAGTAGTGTTCAACCTGTAAAGCCAGCTGGCGCAAATCCGATAGCTTTACCTCAATAAAAACACTATTAATTTAACAAATATTACAATAACATTAAAAATCGCTTTCGGGCGATTTTTTTTGTGTTTAAATGCCCTAAAAACACTAATATATGGTATAATATTTTAGATTATTAATATATGGGGTACTATGCCCCAAAGGCTTCAAACAATAGTATTTTCAAAGTGTGAAATTATTGTTTGTTCACTAATTATTTGTTAGCAATAAAATTTATATAAATTTAACGGAGGTGTTGTATTATGGGAACACATCTTATTCCAAGATCCGATGTTAAAGGACAAGACAGATTATTTATTTTCTTCACAGTTCCGGGTCTAATCGGTACAGTTTGTGCTCTGCTTCCAGCAATACCTATTTTTATGATTCTTGATCATATGAATAAGGTAATTGTTGGATTCGTAGTTTTAGGTGTATTTGGATTTATTGGTTTTATTATTGGTCAAGGTAAAGTACCAGATGGAGCTTCATTTGGACTATCTAAAAAAGTAGGTGGCCTTTACATTCGAGATGTTATCAAAGACTGGCTTGCTTTTGGAAAAAACAAGAAAAAGTTTGTTCTAGAAGTTGAAGAAAATCAACATTTTGATACTCGAGAAGAAACTAAAGCTGAAAAAATAATTTTAAATAAAGAATAAAAAGGCAATACGAGAGATAAAAGGAGGATTTACAAATGAGTGAAATTTGGGGTGTGCTATTAGTACTAATGGTAGTCTTAGGTATATTTATTGGTGCGATAGTAGTTCTACTTATCCAAAGAAGAAAAGGTGGGAGAACGGCTACACAAGAAACGGAAGACTATCGTAAAAAGCTAGAAGAACAAAGAAAGTCAGCTACTTTAGCTGCTCGTTCTGAAAAAATGAAAGACTTTATGGAATTCGATACCATAGAGGATGATATGATAGTTCAAAATGATGGAACTAGATATATCATGGCTATTAAGTGTATGGGTATTAATTATGACCTTATGTCTGAACCAGAAATGCTTAGTGTTGAGGAAGGCTTTGCTAGTTTCCTAAATACACTTAAGTTTCCAATTCAGTTATATGTTCAATCACGTACACTAGACCTTTCAGAAGGCGTAAATATATATCATAGCAGGTTAGAGTATTTAAGAAGCGAAGCAGATAAATATATAGATGCTGCTAACCGTGCAAAAGCTACTAATCCGAATTTAACTTCTCTTCAAAAGCAACAATTAGACTATGAAATAAAAAAGAGAAGAAATCTTTTGGACTATGGTAACGATATAGTTAATTACATTGAGAGAATGAGCTCTAACAGAAATATACTTCAAAGAAAGTATTATATGATTGTTTCATACGAAACTGCTGAAATGAGTTTAACTAATAAATTCACTAAAGAAGAAGCAAGAGATGTAGCATACAACGAACTATTCACAAGATGTAGAACTCTTCAAGGAGCTATCGCACCTTGTGGTGTCGAAACAGAAATACTTCATGGTGAGGAATTAGCCGAACTTCTATTTATCGCATACAACAAAGATGATGCTAACGTTTATAATGTTAAAGATGCTATTTCAAAAGGTATCTTTAGATTATATTCTACTGCTACATCTGTACTAGATAAAAAGAAAGCTGCACTTGATGCTAAGCTTAAACAAGAGGCTATTACTCAAGCCGAGAACGCACTTAGAACTGCTATGGATACAGTTCGTAATCAAGGCGTTGATATTTCTGGACTTACAGAACAAGAGCAATTTGAAGACGACACTAAACGTGAGGCTATGCAAATTATCATAGAAAACCAAGACAATTTTGAGCCTCAAGTAGTAGATAAAGCACTTGAAGATCTTAACTCTCAAATGCATCAACCTCTTGTATCAGAAGAAGAACTTGCTGAAGCAGAAGCTAACTATCAAGCAACAAGTAATGAAGAAGAATATAGACCACAAGCAGTTGGAATGGGTGGAGACTCAAATCCAGACCCACTTGCTGCATTGATGAACTAGAGAAAAGGAGGAGAGAAAATATGGCTAAAAATTCAATGGATATTTCAAGAAATGACGAATCAAACGAAATCACTAGTAATTTGTTCCTTAACAGAAAGGATTTAAAAGATGTCATAGCTCCTTCTGGACTAGATGCTTCAGATATCGATCACCTAGAAATATATTCAAGTACAATTAAAAGATATGCTAGATGCCACTATGTAGCTGGTGTTCCCAGAATGGCTACATTCCCAACTTTCTTACGTAATATGTATGATTTTGGAGACATCAATACTTCTGTATTCATTACACCAGTTAATGAAGCAGAATCACAAGAAGATTTGAATAAAACAATCGTATCACTAGAATCAGAAAGATTAGTTGCTCAAAAACGTGGAGACATCAACAGAGAGCGTGAAACAGAAGATATGAAGATGGAAGTTGAAAGAATCAGAGACGAAATTGCTGCTGGTTTCAACAAACTATTTGAATCTTCTGTAGTTTGTACATTGTTTGCAGATAGCTTAGATAGCTTAGACAAACAATCAGAGCTTCTTACAATGGAGATGGCAAAAGGACTTATTAATCTTAAGTCTGCTTGGGCAAAACAAGAAACAGCATTTAAATCAAATCTTCCATACAATCGTAATTATTTAACTGCTAAAAAGCATGTATTTGACAGAAGCTCTATGGCTACAGTATTCCCGTTTGTTTCTTCAGAAGTTGGACATCCAACAGGAGTTCCAATAGGCTTTGATAAACAAACAGGACTACCAATACTATATAACAATTTCCACTCATCACTTACAAACTACAACATGGTTGTGTTTGGTAAGTCTGGTGCTGGTAAATCAGTTACAATTAAGACAATTACTGCCAGAAGTTCAGTGCTTATGGGCATTGAAAGTTTAGCACTAGATGCTGAAGGTGAGTATGGTGTCGTTGCAGATTCATTAGGTGGTATCAACGTAGTTATTTCACCAAGTTCTAAAACAATTATCAATTTCTTTGATGTTGAGCCTGAGGTTGTTAGAGACGAAATTACAGGTAAAGATAGAACAGTATTAAATATCGAAAATAAAGTTGAAGACGTTACAAATGCTCTTCTTACAATGGCTAGAGGTTCTACTCGTTCAGAAGATGTAAACGAAATTACAAAGCAGATTATCGCAGAAGCTGTTGCTGAAGAATATCAAGCACTTGGTATCAATTCAAATCCAAACAGCTTATATGATGATGACAACATAGATTTAGGTGCAAGCTTAACACGTACTAAGAAGCAAATGCCAACTATTGGTTCTTGGTATGACAGAATTTTACAAAAAGCATCAATGAATGAAAATATAGACTATCAATTCCATTTCTCATACCTTACAAAGGTTATGAGACAGTACACAAGAGAGTACGATGGACAAATGGCTTACTTCGACGGACAATCAACATTTGACTTATTAGATAGTTGTCCATTCATCAATTTGGATATTTCGCAACTAGAAGAGCGTTTTGCAAGACCACTTGCACAACAAATTCTTCTTTCATGGGTTTGGGAAAAATACGTTAAGAAAAATTCAGAAGATAGAACAAAAGCTAGACAAAAGAGAGTACTTGTCGACGAGGCATGGATGCTTCTTCCATACCCGGAGGCAGTAGATTTCTTAAATACAATGGCAAGACGTGCTAGAAAGAGAAACGTTTCTTTAGCAGTTATTTCACAGAAGTTCCAAGACTTCTATGAAAACAAATCTGCACAAGTTGTATTGCAATCAGCAGATACAAAATTATTCTTAGCACAAGATAAATCAGAGATTGATTACTTGAAAGAAGTATTCAAGCTTTCAGATGGTGAAGCTAGTTACCTACTTACTTGTACAAGAGGTGAGGGATTGTTTAAAGTTGGATCTGAGACGGCAATCCTTGAAATTAGACCTACAGAGAAAGAGTTTAGCTTCATAGAGACAAACGTTAATAAACTAGCAGCAATGCGTGGAATTAGTTAATGCAGGGAGTTTTAATAATGGGCGACTATTAGTCGCCCCTACAAAATTATAGATGATGAAATATTTAAAAATTTGAAAGGATGGTGTTATAAAAATGAAAACAAAATTTTTCACAAGTTTTGTCGTTATTTGCATAATACTATCCTTTTTTGTTACATGTTGTGCAAAATATGTTGATGAAGATAACACTTATCTTACAATTACAGGACATAATAATAAAGATCATGATGCTACAGAGAGAGACGATAAGATTGTTATTCAGAATTTTGCGGATGGTCAAGTTACTCAGGTTTTTGCACAAATGTCTGATTCGGATATTCGTATAACAGCCAGCCAATCTGGCTTGTATGCAGTTTCTGTTTATAAAAGTAACAGCTGGCCAATAAGAGAAACTTCAAATACACCGGGAACGTATACTTTAAAAGACACAAACGGTAACTTTTTGTGTATTCCGGCAAAATATGAAGCAGATACAGGAAAGTATACGTTGTATAGTAACTTTATTTCTCCAAATAGAGGAAATACAAATACTGTAATTTATCTTCAAGCAGGTGAGCAAATAGTACTTAGATTTGATAGTTTAGGGACATCCTGTGCTGCCTCAATAAGATACATACCGGATGGTACAGAAATAAATGGAGTAAAAGTTGATTACTCAAACACATATTTATCTGGATATAGTACAAGAGATAGAACTCAAGGAAGTGATACAAAAACCAATAGTGGTTCAACAAATTTTAAATACTATACTGGTCTTCCTAAAATTCCAAATTCGACTAATCCTACATCAATTCGTACACCGGATGATAAACCGGCAAGTGCACTTACCAAGTCTGAAGATAAATTTGAACTATCTGTTGTAAGTTTGATGCTTACAGTTGGAGATTTTTTCGTACAACTAATTAATGATATTGTAGGCGAAGATGTTACTATAACAAGATTGATTTTTAATCAAGTAAGATCGGTAAATGTAAACTTTTTTGATGCTAATGCAAGAAGAGGAACGTTTGGAGGAATGGCAATAGGAGAAGCGGTTAATAAATGGTTCCAATTCTTTAGAGTTTTTGCAATCATGTTTTACCTTATAGCACTTCTTACAATTGGTATACAAGTATTGTTAAATTCAACTGCACAAGGAATTCAGAAAGCAAGAGAATTTATGTCGAAATGGGTAAAAGGAATTGCAATGTTATTCCTTATGCCACTTGCTATGAGATATGTATTTCAATTGAACGAAGCACTAGTCGAGATGGTGCAAAATGCAAATGGTTTTAATGATCCAGCGACTAAAGCTGGTGTTATTCAAACGGGTAGTTCATTTTCAGACAGTAATGTTTGGAGTGCAACTGAGATAGAATTTAGAAGTCCCGAATTTGTTTCTAAATATACAGGAAGAGTTACTTTTGGTACTTCAGAAGCTACCAAAAGGTACATGAAAAAGATAAATGATTATAAACAAAACTTAGACCTTAGCAATATAATGAGAGCTTATGTTGGTGCTACAGGTATCTTGGGATATGCAATTATTTGGTATGTTTTAATAGGTCAGCTTATAGTTTTCTTGTTTATATACTACAAAAGATTTTTTATTATTGCATTTTTAATTGCAGTCTTTCCGGTAACGTGTTTATTTAATGCAATATCCATTATGCAAGGAAAGCCGGGACCGCAAATGTCCACATGGTTTAAAGAATTTTTAACAAATGTATTTACACAATTTTTCCACGCGATAGTTTACTCAGTTATTACAGGAATAATTGTAGATATAGTTAGAGAAAGTTTAACTGGTGGTTCTGCGGTTACATCCGGAACTGTTAACTGGATAATAATAATTGTAGCTATAAACTTTGTTCCAGAAGGAGAAAAAATAATCAAGAAGATGATTGCTTCACTTGGAAGCGGAAAGACAGGCGGAGACCTATCTAAGAGTGGAAAAGGACTTAGAGGCGCAGCTTCAAGAAGCATAGGAAATATTAAGCAAATGGCAGGAATATTTAAAGGATAAATATGGGGAGGTGATAATAGATGGACAGAATTATGAAACGCATTTTTTTAGTAATGCTAGCGCTATCTATTATCATATTGCCTGCTTTATCTTTTGCAGATGATGAGGATCGAACGGAGCCTACGAAACCTCCAGCAAGTTAAAGGGAGGAAGATGCAAAATCTGCTGTAAATAATTGGTTAAGTCATGCTACTCCACAAATAGAAACGGTTAAACAATCTGATAGATTCAATGGCTATTTTTCTATGGGAGATATCAAATCTCTTAGAGGATATGGATTGGATATTATCGGTGGAAAGCTTTATTATACTGGTGGCTCAATTGACGCTTCGGAATACGTTCCGATAGACAATTTAAGTATCACAATTAATGTTCCGTATACTACATATACTTATGACGGAAAAACATATGATAGTGCTACTAAACCAATCAATTTAAATTTTACACAAATTTATAATGGTAATGGAAATGTTTATTTTAATACTTTTACTATGCTCAATGCGGGAAATCAAGATATCCAAGTTGGTGGTACAACAAAGAAAAATCAGCAAATGGTAACCATTAATGGGGTGACTGTTCCTAGAGATGGATTGTTTGAAAATGGCAGTGCAAAAATCACAAACATGAGCTTTTCTGTTGCCGGTGATACACAAACTCAAAATGGAGTTAAGGCAATTACCTCATATAAAAGACAGGGAGAATCATTACTTGATACGATTTGGGGAGCTCTTGTAGATGTTTGGAACTGGTTTTCACATCTAGGACTAGACATTTTATCTAAAATTATAAACATTGTTGTTAACTTAATTGGAAGAGGATTTCATGCACTTATTAAAAATGCTTTAAATGATCCGAGCATTTCTGTTGGAAAAATAGTTTATGGGCAATCATCTCAATTCACAATTAATTTTTGGGAAGTTTCAGCTGCAAATGCAGGTACGGGATTCAATTTAGCATATAAACTAAAAGACCTAGTAAACTATTGGCACAATTATTTTCGTGGATTGGGAATTGCAGTTTATTTAATAATTCTTTTATATATTGGTGTGAAAATTCTTTTATCTAGCACAGGTAAAGGAATCGAAGATGCAAAGCAAAAACTTACTTCGTGGGGAATGGGATTGATTATTTTGTTTTTTGCACCAATTCTTATGAAATATACAGTAAAAATAAATGATGCTCTTGTAGAAATGGTAAGAGAAGGAAGCAGTGTAGAAAATAAAGATATTATGTCTGTGGTTGCTGACGAAGCAATGAATAAGGGCATACTTATCTTATCTATAGTTTATTGTATAATGGTTGGACAACTTTTAATAATCATTATGACATATTATAAAAGAGCATTTATGATAGCTTATTTAATTGTAATTTTTCCTATTGTAGCAACTTACTATATTTGGGAAAAAACACAAAAAGGTGGAGCAAGATCATTAGAAAACTGGACAAAAGAATATACAACATTAGTATTTACTCAACTAGTCCATGCAATTGTATATGCAGTATTTATAGAAGGAATGTATGGAGCTTTAGTTGAAGGTGGCGGAAATTATATACTTTATATTCTTTGCGTTACATTCTTATTCAAAGCGGAAGGAATAGTTAAGCAAATATTTAATGTTCGTTCAGTTGCAAATACACTTGGTGATTTGGCGGCTAGTGGTGCATCAGCAATTGCGGTTACACAAAGTATAGGAAGTGTATTTAAAGGAGATGGCAAGAAAGAAGATCAAGACGAAAAAGACTTGGCAGAAACATCAAAACAGAAGGATACACTTGAAAATAGTACAAGAGAAAGAAACATTAGAAGACAAGTTGAAGAAGAAGATGCTGCCGAAAGAGGTTCTCGAGGAGGCTCTTTAGAAAATGGACGTGGTTCTTCAGGTGCTACAGAAGCTGATCTAGGTGGCACTGGCGGTGGCACCGGAGGCGGAGACGGCAGTGGTCCAACAGGTCTAGGTGGACCAACTCCTATAATGGAGACTGAGACAAATCAAGGTCTAGATACACCACTTAATCTTAATTTACGGAGACGGTAGTGGTGGACCTGCACCAAGACAAACCACTACAAAAGAAAATCAACAAAGAATGCGTGAGAGTAAAGAAATGTCTGATGCTCAAAAGATGAGATTAGTTATGAGACAAAAGGCATTGAAAGCACGACAAGGCGGAAAAATTCGTAAGATTTCGAAATTTGCTATTAGAAATGTTGGTAGAGTCGCAGGCGTTACTCTTGGATTTGCAGTGGGTGCAGCAACAGGTGATGTTAAGAATGCCGTTAAGAATGCAGCTATTGGCGGTGCTATTGGAGCAAAACTTGGAAGTGGAGTAACGAAAGTTGCAGATGTTGGTATTAACAGAGTTGCAGGTGCAAGAATTCGTAGAAAGTTTGAACAAGGAGACTACGATGATGAACTTCGTAAAGTAGGCGTATCAGAAGAATTCATCGAAAGTACTTATAGTAATATAAAGGCAAAAGCAATTAGAGATGCTGTTGCTAAAGAAGCTAGTGGAACAGTACGTGGTGGAAAAGCATTAGGAGAAGTTAAATTTACAGGAACTATGGAAAAAGAAACTAGAGAGTAAGTATTATTAAAGGAGTGACAATATGTATCAAAACAAAAAAGAAAGATTTGAAAAAATTATTTTAATACTATTGGCAATTATGTTGTCACTTACAAGTTATGTTGTATTAGCAGATGATGACTATGATGAGGAAGAAGAAGAGTTTTATGATCCTTATACAGATCAGTCGGCTATTAAGCTTGAAGATTATACATATGGTGTTACACCTTTAGAAGAAGAAGTACAGGGTAATGTAACATCGCGTACATTCACAGTAACCGACAATATAGGACATTTGTCCCTTGCGCTAGATTCACTTGATGGTTTATACAATGTTAAAGTTTTGTGTAACGGAAAAGAAATAACATATACATTACTTGCAGATAGCTATACTGAAATCCCTCTGGCTGTAGCTAATACGGGGAACACAGGATTTTTGCCTATAACTGTTCCTACAGAGGGAAGTACAGCAGTTGATGTTGTATTAAATGATAGAATGTATCCTACGATCAACACTTCTGGTGTTCAGTTTAAAGCTGGTGATAAAGTTACAATTGTATTAACAAAAGATAATAGTAGCCAAGCATATTATCCTAGTAACGTTTCGTCGGCATTTATATCTAATCATGATCAAGGCGCTGCTTCGGGAAAATCATATGGTAGTGTTGTAGAAGGACTATATAGAGGTACTGAAGTAAAATCTCTTGATGAAGATACTATAGAAACATATAAGCAATCAGCGGCTGATGCCACTGAAGAAAAGGATTCAGAGCCGGGAAGCTTTATTGAAGGTATTATTGCTAATTTGATAATTGCTTTCGGTGAGTTATTTCAATTTTTAGCAGAGCGTGCTTTTGGCTTTACGAAGCATAATACACTTTCACTTGATGCACTTATATTTAATAGAGTTCCTCAACTTGCTATAGACTTAAGAGTGGTATTTCCACATGCTATACAATCTGGAACAACCGACAAATTAGGATATTTAGCCGACCCTACAGTAGCAGGTATAATTCAAAATGTATTTAAAGGACTTAGATTAATTGCGATAGTTGTGTATCTTGGTACACTTTTATATGTTGGAATGAGAATTCTCCTTAGTGCAGGTACTCCAAATGAAGCAAAGACGAAAAAATTTGTTCAATATTGGATTACTGGTGTTGCATTTTTATTCTTTGTTCCATATTTCTTACCACTAATACCGACACTTAATAACATTATGGTCAATGCTATAAGTAGTGAAGCACAGATTTCATCTAGTTATACAGTTTCAGATATAGCAAGAGAATTAGGTAAAGAATTCTTTGGTGAAGATGCTGAGGTGCCAGAATTAAAGAAAGAATTAAAGAGTAGAATTGAAGATTTAAAAAAGAGAGCGTCAGGAATAGTAGATCCATCAACAGTGGCTGAGGCTGAAGCTATTTTAGACGGTCGAATATCAAATGTAGATACTATCTTAAGGTCAGAGGGAGTCGCAGAAGCTGATATTACAAGAGTTACTGATGAAATGAAGTCTATAAAGACCTTTGTTTTAGATAATTATGAAAAATGGGATAATTCTAAAAACAATCAATATAATAGCATGGTAAGTTCATACCAATCAGATGCTTTTGCAACCATGCATAATGCACCTCACTCTACAAGAATTAACTTAAGATCTCAATTGACACGGTTCGACTCATCAAAGAGATGGTATATTGTTTTATGCTTTAACTAGTGAACAAAAGGCTGTTGCTAATGGTTATATAGATGGACTTGAAAATTATTTTAGCAAACCACAGCGACTAACAGCAACATCTTCGGAATACAGAACTAATTTAAATGGACTTATTAATTATTTGAAAAGCATAGGAATAGAGAGTGATATATTAACCCAAGTTACATCAACAATTGCGAACAACTTATCAGCACATAATAATTCGTATGGTGTTTATTATGATATTATAAACGAAGCGATGAATGACTTTAAGGATGCTCTTACTGTTGAAAGACTTGCTGAATATGAAGATATGCTTGATTCAATTCAAGATGATCCTATGGTATTACTTCAAACCAAAGCAAAAGAAGAACAAAGAATGGTATATGCAGTAGCTTGGGTAATACTACTATTCCAAACATTTGCGATATTATTCATGTACGCAAAAAGATTGGTAGTAACTATTTTATTAGTATGTTTATTCCCTGTTGTTATGGCTATGTATGTAATAGATAAAATGGGAGACGGAAGATCTCAGTCATTAGAATCATGGTTTAAAGAGTTTATAGCAAATACTACAATACAATTTTTCCATGGAGTTGTTTATATAATTGTTGTTAATTTAGGAATAGATGCAGTAAGAGCAAATCCAGATAAAAACTGGTTTATCTTATTGATTGCAGTATGCTCATTGTTCCCAGTAGAAAGAATTTTAAGAGATATACTAGGAATGCAAGCATCTACAATAGGACAATTAAGATTTAGCGGAGCTGGTGCAATTGCAGCAGGTGCAGCAATGTTTGCAACTGGAAGAAATGCAGTAAGACTTGGAAGAAGTGGAGCCGGAGCAATTTCATCAGGAGTTAAAAACTTTAGTGCTGGATTTAAAAATGCAAGAAGCGGTGGAGCAAGTGTGATGGGGGCAGTAAAACAGCAAGTAAAACAAGGAGCACTTAATGCAAAAGATAAGTTAAAAGCAGCAACGCTAAATGCATGGGATCAAGCCCATGAGCCTACTGCTCGTCAAAAGAGAAGATCAGATTTACAAGAAGCTAAGAAAAGAAATAGAGCTTTATTGCAACAAAGAGCAGAAAATGGTGGCGGAGCAATCATTAAAGCAAGAGCAGGATTATCTAAGATTGGCGACAAGATGGATAATGTTAAAGATAGAATTAAGGGCGCACCTGGTATTAGACAAGCTTTGAAGTTTTCTGGCGAAGCTGCTGCAATTGGAAGATTTGCAGGTAAGCCATTAAAAGCTGTTGGTGGTTTCTATAAGAAAACTGCTGGTGTTGCGCTTGGTGCAACTAACCTTGTAGATGGTGTAGCAAGCGGAAGCGGAATTGGGCAAGCAGTTTCTACTGCTCGTTCAACGGCACATAATGTAGGTGGATTTAAAAACCAACAAAAGCCAAAAGCAAAAGCTGTAGACAATACAAAGAATAAATATAATTCACATTATAAACCAATTAGTTATGGAGATGAAAATGCTTCAACCGGTGGTAATAGTTCACCAATATTTAGTGATCAAGAAGAGGCTCTTCTTGGCGCTGGTGCGATTGCTGGTGGTTTTGCATTAAAAGGAATATCTGATAGTAGAAGAGATGAAAGAGAAGCAGAAGAGCGAGAAGCTAGAGAATCAGAAGAAAATGCACAAGCACAAGCACAAGCTGAAGCAGAGGCAGAAAAGAATCCTCCTACAATAGAAGGTACAGCAGATACAACCGTTGAGGCAGGAAGTGGTGAAGGAGAGGTTGTTGTAACAGGAACATCTTCCATAACTGCTAAAGGAGATTTAAGTGGTGTCGAAGAAATAGTTACTCACGACGAAACTACAGTTTCAGAAGAGAGTGGTGGAGGAATTAAAGTAGAAGGTAGCTCAGAAGTAGGTGCCGTGGATACTTCTGATAGTATACATAGCACAGACATTACAGGAGAAGTTAAAAAAGCGGAAGAAACATCGGGTAGTACAGAAGAGGAGCATCGTATTTAATAAAAAAGAAAGGAGAGTGATGAATATGAACAAGAAATTTAATATAGTTTTGGCGATAATATTATTATTTGATTTTATAATGCCTTGTTTTATTCATCGCTCTTTTGCAGTTTATAATACAAATGTCCCAATAGATTGCGGAAATATAGATGGCAGTAAGCGAATAGATATTTCTGATCAAGACATTAATTCTGGATTTGATCCTATTAACTTACAATATATTTATCCTAGTGCAAAATTTACATGTACAGAATCAGGATTATACACTTTTGATGTAACATATAATGCAGGAAGGCCAGATTACAATATAATAGATGGAAATGGTGCTCCACTTGCAGTTGCTGCTTATGTTAGAAAAGATGACGATATTCCAGAAATAGGTGCTCAATATTTAAGCACAGGTCAGAAAAAAGTTACAGTATATTTAGAAGCTGGCCAAACTTATTATTGCCCAGTATATGATTATGGAGCAGGTAAAGGAGCACATTATACATGGAATATTACTAAGCAAGAATCTCCACAGCCGTCGGATGAATATGAAATTAAAGAATTTGATCTTTCTACAGATAAATATACAAATGGTATGTCAGCACTTCGTTCGCTTCCGGTAGCAACGGATAGTGGAATTATTTATCCTAATAGAGGACAAACTCATACAGCAAGTTCTGGAAGCGGTGTTTCGACAGTTCCTTCTGGTAATTTTACAATTGCAGCTTCATCAAATATGGAAGATTTAGTTGGAAAACAGTCTGTTAGTATTATTGAAAAGTTAGCAACATTATTCTTTATATATGGTATATGTGAGCCACTTAGGATGCTCATTGCTTCATCGTTTGGTGAAGTTACGATAGATAAATTATTATTTAATGATTATCCAGCTACAGGACTTACATTTTATAGAGAAAATGGAAGATATGGAGCTAACACAAATACTTTCATCAATAATACCGCAACCGGCGGTGAAACAGTACTAGAAATGATAAATAGGTATTTCAACCTATTTAGGGGCTTTGTTATTGCTGCGTATTTAATATTGTTAATATATATATGTATTAGAATTTTGATAAAATCTACAGCAAGAGATAAAGATAAGTTTAAGGTAATGCTTGCTGATTGGGTAAAAGGTGTTGTAATACTTTTTGTTTTCCCATTAATAATTAAATATTGTATTTTAATTAACGAAGCAGTGGTTGCTTTAATAAATAAAGAAGTTAAGCAATTGGTTGTTACAGGTTCAACTGAATTCATGCCATCTTCATTATTGAGTGATGATGATTTATCATATTTAAATATTCAGGATTTGGATATTAAAGGTAGTGACCTTATGGAAAAATATAAGGATTATGCTTTAAGGTCACATAGTATGGGATTTGCTTTTGTATACTTTTACTTAATTTTATCTTTATTTAGTTTCTTAATGATATATTTTAAGAGATTAATAACGATATTGCTATTAATAGTAATATTTCCATTTGTTGCATTTACTTATGCAATGGATAAAGTAAAAGATGGCAAAGCTCAAATATTTAATAACTGGTTTAGAGAATTTATATTAAACGTATTTATGCAAGTCTTTCATGCAATAGCGTATGTTACTGTTATGGCAGTTATTACGGCTCTAATGACATTAGGAAATGGAGAGCCAAACATAATATTAGTTATTGTTGGAATAGGATATATTAAGAAAAGTGATGAACTTCTTAAAGTACTATTTCCAAATGCTATGCGTGGTGGTGGAGCTGGAACTGTTAAACCTTTATCACAAGTTGCAAAGACTGCTACTGCAATTTCTATATATAAACAAACAACAGGCAATATAAAGAGTATTAGAGATAGATTTTCAAATGCAAGTGAAAAGCATTATGAATCTAAATCTAAAAAGTTGGAATTAAGATCTAGGAATCATCTAGCGAAAATAGGTGAAAAACAAGAACAAGTTGCTAACGAAAATAAAGAAAAGAAAGAAAGAGTATTAGATGCAATAAAAATTGGACTTAGTGCTGCAACACCTCCTCCGCCTACCGGTCGTCCGGCTGGAGCTGAAGGAAGTGCAGGTGGAAGTGCAGGCGCTCCTGCAGATGCAGACGATACAGAAGGCACAGGAAGTGGCAGTTCGACAAGTGGAGCAACTGGTGGTAGTGCTCATGGTGGTACAAATCCAGAATCAACTACTCCACAAAATACACAAGGGCAAATCTCTATGGAGCAAATAGATGCAATTGCTAAAGTGTATAATTCTAATAGTGCTGAGACTAGAGCTAAGTTGAAACAAGATTTGGAAAGACATGGTATTATTGATCCAGAGCAACAAAGAAAAATTATGGATATGGTACAAGCAAAAGTTGCAATGGATGAATTAATTACAGGAAGGACAGCGAAAGGTGTTATTTTAAGTAGGACTCAGCTTTCAGCAAATGTAAAAGTAATTACAGAAATTATCAATAAAGGCGGAGCGAATCCGGAACCTGGTACAGCAAGCCACATGATGAAAGAATTTTTGGCAACATCACAAATATCTTACAAAGATTTTGAGTATAAGTATGGACATACGAAGCTTTCTTCAAGAGAGGAATATTTAGCATTAAGAGAAAAATTTACATCTCATAAAGATAGAGATAAATCAAAATTAGCAAGACTATCAATAGGTGAAAAGAAAGCAACGAGAACAGTAAGTGGTACTGAATTTTTAAGAAAAATGCAAAGAGAATATCTTGTAGAAACAGAAGCACAGGTACAAGAAATGAATAGTGCAAATAGTTGGATTGGTGGTGCTTCTGGTGTTAGACATGCAAGAATGGAAGGAACAGGACCAGACAGAAAAGTAGTTGACTTAGAAGGAGCAATTAATGCAGATGGAGATATTGTTTTAGATGCAATTAGAACACAAACACCAGCACCTCCTGCAGAAGAAACATCAGCTATGAAGGCAAAAGAAAAAGAGCAACTTCATAGAAGTGCGAAAAATGTAGATGCATTAGATAAAATGAAAACAGCATTTTTGCCAAATGGTGGACAAGGTGGTGCCGTTGGTGGAGAAGAATTAGCAGCATTCACACAAGCATCTCATATTCTTATGGATATGAGAGAATATCAAGAAAGAATGCAAGCAGGTCATAGTAAGCATATAGGTGGCGTTGATGCAGTTGAAATGCATGAAATGATGTCAAAGCTTAACAAACTTGTTTCAGAGTATGAAAGTGTTAGAACCATGGTTGGTGCAATGGTGGATACAGGAAAGAAAGATAATACGGGAGCAAGTACGTTTACACCACCTACTGAACCGGCATTACAAGGGCTTACTGTTAATTTAGGATGTTCATTAGATGTAATGGAGGCAGAAAGTGCTCAAGCTATATTCTCTATTCCGTCAGAGAGTAGAACTGCTGAACAGTCTTCAGCACTAAAGAGTGCGGGAGAATCTTTAAGAAGAATAGAAAGAGAATCAACTGATGATTTGGCAAGACTAATTTTAAATAGATCAGAACGTGACGATGTATTGGATACAGAATCGCTAGATGACATTTTAGATTATGACGGATTCGTTGAAGGTGAAGAAAGAACTCAAGAAGAAAAATTACACGATCGTTTTATTGATGAAAAAGCAACAATTAGAATTCAATTAGATAGAGAAAGTATAGCCAAGCTTAGAGCAGATGTAATACGTTCAGGAATAGAATCTGCTGGTGCTATTGCAAGCGCTTCTATAGGTACGGTAACTTCAATTAGTTCTGGTGTAGCTATAGGATCGATGGTTGCAGGTGCATCTTCAGAAACTACTGCTAGTGGAGTAGTGGCATCTGTAAATATGGGACTTAATGTAGAACATTTTGTAGAAAAAGCCATTCCTGGTTCTAGAAGTGCAACTAAAGGTACTTTAGGAAGTGGAATTGCAGACATAGCTGAAAGCATCGGAGAGAGACGCGTAAAGAAAGAAGCTAAAAAGGCGCCTAATCCAACTGTAGATAAGATGATGACCGATAATGCACAAGCAATTAATCGAACCGCATTATATAAAAAGAATTTAAAGAGATAAAGAAGGAGGTGACAAACATGCCGAAGGCTTTAAAAGAAATTTTTAATAAGAGATTGTTAATAGTGTTAGTAATAGCAGTGTTTGTCACTTGCTTTAGTGAAGTAGTTTTTGGTGATGACACTTATTATACAATTAATGCTGTAGCTGGAGGACGTCCTGGTGAGTTTACGGTAGAAAGTAGTGTAGGAGGAAACAATACGGGAAGTGGTTACAGTAATTTAGATGCACTTTTAGAGCAAAAACTAAATGAGGAACCAGATATTGCTGAAACACCATATATTGCATATATTTATGAAAATGATAGTGGAAGTCAAAACCTCTTGTATGTAAGTCCGGTAGGTACAACAATGGAGGCCACATATACAAGTGGCTTAGGAGCTTATGATGATATTGTCGCCTCTAGCAACTCTCAATATATAAATCCAAACGAGATAGAGGAAGTAAATACTGCGATGTGGGAAATGGCAAGTAATTGTAATGTTGATCCGGGCGCTATTAACAGAGTAAGAGTAGTAATATATCCTAAACCACCATTTTATACATATGATGGAGATGGCGAAAGGTATTTTGATTTAAATGCTCAAGGTTTAGATGTTACATCTGAATTACTTGGTGGATTGACAGATGAACAAAAGTTTAAATATATTACTGGTGCTGATACACCAATAGAATTAAAAGAATCCATTCAATATGTAATGGGTATAGATTTCCATGATGATGAAGATGTTACAAGCCAATTCCAACTTACAGAAGAAGAACAACAACAACTTTCGGGACTTAAAGAAAGTCTTTATGGAAAAGAAGAATCTACTGGATTATTCCAAGCATTAAGTGATGCTATAGCAGATATGATTTTCAACTTTGCTAACTTCATTTTTAATATAGTTCAAGATGGTTTGAAAGAAACAGGAGGCTCTGGAAAGCTAGTCACAATAGATGATTTAGTATTTGACCAATATGAAGGCATTAGTATTAATTATTGGGAAGACGCAAAAGCTGGCAATCTATTAGGAAAATTTAAGGACTCAATAAATTACTGGTACAACACATTTAGAGGAATTGCAATTGCAGGATATTTAATAGTACTTCTTTATGTTGGTATTAGAATTCTATTAGTTACCGGTGCAAAACAACAGCAAAAGTATAAAGAAATGGCGACGACGTGGGTACAAGGTATTGCAATACTATTTATTTTTCCACTTTGTATTAGATATTTTATAACTATTAATCATGCAATGGTTCAAGCAATTGGTGAGGGAAGAAGAAGAGAAATTGATGGCAACATTGGATTTACCTATTATGAAACTGTAGAAACTGATGAAGATGCGCTTATATCTTCTAGAGCCGTTACGAATCCTGCGTTTACAAAAGGCTCGGAAGATAAAGACTATATGGCAGACATGGTAGCACAATATCAAGATGATAAACAAATTGCTATTGCTTTTGTGTATCTAATAATGGTAATACAGTTTATAATGTTACTTATTACATATTACAAGAGATTATTTATGTTCTCATACTTGCTTGTAATATTCCCTCTAGTTGCGTTGAGTTATGCAATAGATAAGATTGGCGATGGAAGTGCACAAGCATTCCAAACATGGACAAAAGAAATTATTTTAAACATTTTTGTTCAGTGTTTCCATGCAATAACTTATGTTTTTGTAATGGGAGTAGTATTCTTGAAAAGTGGCAAATATTCAGGAGATTGGATTTTAACCATAGTTGGAATAATGTTCCTATTTAAAGGTGAAGAAATAATTAGAAGTATTCTTGGACAATCTAGTAGTGATACTGTTAAATCTGTTAAAGAAACTGCGGCAAAAGCAGTTGCAACGGTTGCAATAGCTCAGACAATTACAAATAAAATCGCAAATACAGGTTCTAAAGCTAAGGCTGTTGTACGTAATGAAAGACAAGCAAGAGCAGATAGAAGAATGGCAAGAAGTTTAAGAGGAGAAACTGTAAATACAAGAGATAGAATTGGCAACATGATAAGCGAGGCCAGAAATAATAAGAGAGATAAATCGGGTGGAGAAACAAGAGTTGAATATTTAAAAAGAGTATATGGTGCTAGAGTGGGAAATGCTACTGGACCTACATGGGCTCAGCAATATAAAGATCCAAATGCTCCAAATATTAGTTTAAATTTTAACCCATCTCCAGAAGTTGCACCATTTTTAGAGGCGGCCAGAATGATTTCAAATCCATCAGGAGAAAATGTTTCTCCAGAAGATTTGAGAAAAGCATATGAAACATTTAGACAATTTACTAACGGATCAAGACATTTAACTCCAGCTCAACAAGCTGAAGCAAATGCAATTATGTCGCAATTAGGATTATCTGATGCCCAACTTAGACAAATTGCAGATGCACAAGCTGCTGCTGCGAGACAGATGATGACAATAGATCCGGATAATGAAGAACAAGCAAAAGA